>ERZ500997.3-NODE-3-length-275710-cov-11.282066_pt1 | contig 275710 bp, 253 predicted proteins | sample MGYA00248826_ERZ500997 | MGnify/ENA primary metagenome ERZ500997 (study PRJEB25958, sample SAMN03398524) | human skin metagenome | study: EMG produced TPA metagenomics assembly of the Human Skin Microbiome Metagenome (human skin metagenome) data set.
GTCCCGTTTTTTTTTTGCAGGAGCCCCCCAAAAATTAAACCCCCCCCCCCCCAGGTAAGCATACAGGCAACTGGATTCAGGTCCGATGCATAGACATCACACCCGAGCCGGGCAGCTTCAAATGGGATTTGTCCTGAGCCAGCAAATACATCTGCGACTTTAGGACGACGGCCAAACCGTGCAATACCCATCTGGCCAATAAGTTCAGGCAGAGAACTGGCCGAGGTGCCCAAATGGCGATTGACGCGATCCCAGATCGGCAGGAGCAGCGCTTCACCCATCTCCTCGGCTCTTTTACCCGCGCGCACCTGTTCATTAAACGACAGCATAAGATATGCTTTAGCTTTTTCGCGCTGCGACGCCGGAAGATTTGCTGCAATCCGCTGATACATCGCCTGAGGATCCATCGCCATCAGCAGCTCGAAAATCTCCAGATCGCCCAGGTGATCCTTAGTTGCCGGTAACAGGGCACCAAGAATGACTGCTTTAGCAAGAATCAGCGGCTTGCGGCCTTTCCAGTAGCTGCCCAACCCCGTTAAGGTTTTCCCGGCACCAGCCATCTGCTCCTTAAAACTCTCTGAGGAGATCTTCTGTACCGGAAACAGATGTTCAATCAGCGCAGGCTGGTCTCTCCATGCAAAGGCTTCTGGCCCCATCAGATATCTCCTTTTTCTGCAAAATTAAGTGACAACGTAACATTAAACCCATCCTCTGGTGATTTTCTGGTTTTGGTTCTTGTTTTTATCTCAGCCAGAACGCTGACACTATCGGAGAGGGCATAGTAGAGGGCTTTACGCCAGCCACGTTGCGTCTGATTAGCGCCGCCTGCTTCAGCAGCAGTTTTACTGTAAAGCCACCAGCGCTCTTCAGGCCGCATTGCCAGCCATTTTTGGCAGATAACCAGACACTCACTAGGCGAGGCGTGTTCGGCAGCCCAGCACACATAGCTCACGGCCCAGAAAACGGTCCAGCTTCACGTTGGTCATCCAGGCCCCTGCTGTCTGTTTTTTAGCCTTCAGCCGGGCGTTAAAGTCTCGTCTGGCATCGTTGCGGATTCGGGTCCAGAGCTCCCTTGCTAATATCAGCCGGCATTCCACAACATCTCCCCGCGAGTCATCCCGGTCAAAGCCGTAATCTTCATAAATTCTGACAGCTCCCCGTGATCCTGCCGGGATCTCAACATAGAAGTGATGCCTGCCAAATTGAGGCGATGCACCAAAACCGACCGTTCTACTCATGCCTGCTCTACCTCTTCGGGCAAGATCTCGATGCCAAGCAGCCTGGTAAATTGCTCGAGGTCGTAGCCCGTCTGGGTATAAGCTTTTTTAAAGGTCATCACGACCGGGGCATCTGGTTCAACGAGGGAGCGAAGGTGTGCCAGGGTGGCTTCAATAAACTCTGCGCTTATCTGCATCCCACTCAGGGTCAGATGAATGACCTTCTCAGGTTCAGATCCGAGCATCAGCACCACCTGTGAAAACAGGATCTGTTTCTCCTGGGCTATCTTCAACCCTTCGTAGGTTTTTGCGGAGCTATCCATGCGCTTGGATGACTTACCGTTCAGTGTTGCCGGCTTATCTTTAATGACAGAAATCGCTTTTAAACCCCGTTCAGCAAACGTAAAAGTTTTACTCTCTTCAAGGCCATCATACTCAGCAAAAACACATACTGTTGTTGCCTCATCACTTAGCTGAACAGCGCCTGCATAGCACGTCCTGCCGCGCGCGGCGGTACCGGTCGAGCGTATAGCGAATGTCGCCTTTCGGTGCAACAAATAATTCCAACTTTCTGGAACGATCATCAAACCTGCAACGCACAGTTAATTTATTTTTCCAGACTTTTGCCGGGCCCGTCGGGTATTTTCCGGTCGGGTCAACCGCCAGAAACCAGACACGAATTGCGCTGGTAGTCAGAGTATTATCATTCAGCACCGGGCTTTGCTCAGAAACATCATCATCTTCAGCATAATGTATCCTGGGCCTGTTACCGGCATTAACCGCCTCAACTTCAAGTCGCACCCAGCCAGGATTATCGTTGAGAGAATATGCATTGATGCTAACACCAGTCGTTTTAGGTTTTGGTTTTCTGCTAATGTAACCGTTCCCTAAATCTTCCCATAAACCCCGCTGGCAGGCCTCGTTTGCTAACAGCTCAAACCCCTGACCAGGAAGCCTGGGCAGCCATGGCATCTTAGTCATCTGCTTCATTTTCTCAATCAGATCAATTTTTCTGGCATCCTCCTGCGCACCAAACAGCAGCAACTCAGCACGGGAACAGAGCCCATCAAACGCTTTCACCACATCGGTATAAAGCTTGACCGGATCTGAGGTCAAAGTTTCAATAACCTGAAATTCACCATTATAAGGTTTATGTGAGGGATAGGTGCTGTTCAGTGCTCTGGACCGCAGGAGATCTCCATCTCCACTTCCTCCATTTCCTGTATTTACTTTGTTTCCCGGAAAATACAACCTGTCAAAGACCGTAAGCACGGTCGTCTGGAAGTCCTGAGCATACTGTGCCTTTTTTTCATCCAGCTCCTTACGCTGCGGGTGGGATGCATCGATCTCACCTTCTGCTTTGGTCACGGCATAAACGTGACGAGCAGCCCTCTCAATGCTGGCCATCGACGATTTATCACCGGTTAATACCAGCATATTATTTTTATTGGTTAACTGACTGAAAAAGCGTTCAATCATTTTTGGCGGGATAGCGCCGTCCGGAGTGATAATCAACAGAGCCCGCCCATGCTTCAGCGTCGCCCGGGCGTCGTCTATCTCCGGCAGTGGCAGGACTTTTTCATAAGCCTCTCGGGTAACAGGCCTGTACATCTCTTCAAGACGATGGCGAATCGGCTCATTGACTTTATTTGGCAGGGCCTTATCGGCATAGCCTTGCAGTTTTTTGGTAAGATTCTCCTGATGGCTGAAATAAGTTCGGCCCTCTGGTGTCTGGTGTAAATACCAGGCAGATTTAACTAAATCATGAAAGGCTTCCCGGTAATCACTCCCCTGATGACTGGGATCGATCAGACACTCAAGCATTTCGCTCTCCGTCAGCCCTTTTATGAAATTAACTGCTGTGGAAAGGCTGGCAGTAAGCAACAATGTTCCCACCTGTTTAGCGTAATGACTGCCATTATTATTATCGATCAATTGCGCATGAGCGCTGTCTGCTGAATCCCAGAGATCTTTGGCAATAACATCGCGCATTTTAGAGATCTCAGCCAGCTTTTCACGCACATCGGGAATGGAAAGGTCAAAGTGCTGAGCACCGATGAGGTAGATCGCTTCACTGCTCTGCCATACCGATTTCAATAAACGCGAAACCAGCTCCATCAGACCACGGGTCTGCCTGAACTTCTCGTTCTCCTTAAAAAGCGCAACGATGCTCTTTGTAAAATTTATGGTTATTTTATTAATAAGAATAAATAATGGTGCCCGGGGCGGGACTCGAACCCGCACAGCCGTTAAGCCGAGGGATTTTAAATCCCTTGTGTCTACCGATTCCACCACCCGGGCATGACCGTGACTGGAGGCGCGTCCCGGAGTCGAACCGAGGTAGACGGATTTGCAATCCGCTGCATGACCACTCTGCCAACGCGCCTGACTACAACAAGGCATTGCTTAGTGCAATGAACAAAAGAACTGGAGCGGGAAACGAGACTCGAACTCGCGACCCCAACCTTGGCAAGGTTGTGCTCTACCAACTGAGCTATTCCCGCGCATCTTATAAAGCCAACCAACCTACTGATTTTTATAGTTTCTTATAGTTAGCTTCCTGTTTTCTGGGTTGCATTCTACTAACCTCAGCGGTTGAGTCAACACAATTATCAGTAATGCTCTTTCGTTTGCTGTTTTTTAAAGCGCCCCGGATTAGCGTTCAAACAGTTCAGAACAGGATGCAGTGAGATACTGAAACATAGATACAAAAGTCAGCACCGCAGCGATATATAATGCTACCACACCGATATCTATAATTACTCCGTTCGGACGCCAGAGTAATGCAACCAGTGATGACATTTGTGCCGTGGTTTTCACTTTACCCATTAAGGAGACGGCAACACTACTGCGTTTACCAATCTCCGTCATCCATTCACGTAGCGCAGATATGATAATCTCACGGGCTATCATCGTTGCAGCCGGTAGTGTTACCCACCAGACATGAAAATGCTCTGTGACTAATACCAGAGCCATTGCGACCATTACCTTATCTGCCACAGGATCAAGAAAAGCGCCAAACCGGGTTGTCTGTTTCCAGCGCCTTGCCAGCCAGCCATCAAACCAGTCAGTTATCGCCGCGATAACAAATATCAGCGCACAAAGAAATGGCCCCCAGCGAAAGGGGAGATAGAAAGCCAGCGCAAAAAAAGGGATCAGAGCGACACGAAAGAGGGTCAATAATGTCGGGATATTAAATTGCATAGGTATTGATAACTATCTGGGCAGAGTGGAAATTATGACTATGTTGCTACATAACCTTTAGTGTTGCAATAATTAGTGTTTTAGTCGGCAGTGTATTTTTTCAGCCAGTGCAAGCGAAATTCCAGGAACTTTAGCAATCTCTTCCACTGAAGCTTTCAGCAGGGGCTGAAGTCCCCCCATGTACTTTAACAGCGCCTGCCGGCGCTTAGGCCCCACACCCTCTATATTCTCCAGTGTGCTGCTGGTTTTTACCCTGGCGAGTCTGCGCCGATGCCCTGATATAGCGTAATTGTGAGAATCATCCCGAATATGCTGAATAATGTGCAAAGCTGGAGAATCAGATTGCAATGAGAATCCCTCCCCTTCCGGTTCGTAAAACAAGGTTTCCAGCCCTGCTTTTCTGTCACTGCCCTTAGCAATGCCCAGCATCATCGGATGATCTTTATCCCAGCTTACATCCAAATCAGCGAATACATTTTTTGCTTGTGCCAGCTGCCCTTTTCCACCATCAATCAAAATTAGATCCGGAATTTTACTCTCATCCAGTACTTTGTCATAACGTCGCTTCAGAACCTGGGACATGGCTGCATAATCATCTCCCGGTGTAATACCACTGATATTATAGCGTCGATATTCACTGCGAAGCGGACCATTACTATCAAACACCACACAAGATGCTACGGTCTGTTCGCCCATAGTATGGCTGATGTCAAAACACTCTATACGGCGGATAGCTGGAAGTGAAAGTATTTCTGCCAGTGCATTGAGTCTCTGATGAATTGATGACTGCTGAGATAAGCGCGAGTTCAGAGCAGTGGCTGCATTAGTACGAGCCAGTTTGAGATAGCGTGCGCGATCTCCTCGAGGCCTGGTTTCTATGTTTACATGCCGGTTTGCAATTTTGCTAAGTGATTCTGCCAGGAGCATTTTTTCCGTTAAAGAGAAATCAAGCAGAATCTGGGCTGGCAGTGTTCTTGCCTCACTACCCTGCAAATAAAACTGCCCGACAAATGTCTGTACAACTTCCTCCAGCCGTGTGTCTGCCGGGACTTTAGGAAAATAACTGCGGCTGCCGAGAACTTTTCCCTGACGGATGAAAAGCACATGCATACAAGCCATACCTGCCTCATAACTCACTCCTATGAGGTCGAGGTCATCTCCCTGGTTGCTGACAAATTGCTTTTCAGTTATATGCCGTACCGCCTGAATCTGATCACGAATATTTGCCGCCAACTCAAATTTTTGCGCCAGACTGGCTGCTTCCATTTTACTGACCAGTTGACTAAGCACCTGCTCATCTTTCCCGGAAAGAAACAGACGTGCATAGTCAATCTGCTGGCGATACTCATCTTCCGTAACTAATCCAGCCACGCAAGGCCCCAGACAGCGCCCAATCTGATACTGCAAACAAGGCCGTGAACGGTTGCGATAAACACTATTTTCACATTGTCGAACGGGAAAGACTTTTTGCAGCAGATGCAGAGTATCCCGAACAGCATATCCATTGGGAAACGGCCCAAAATATTCGCCCTTTTCGCGTTTGGCTCCACGATGCATGGCCAGCCTGGGGTGAGGGTCGGCACTAAGAAAGATATAAGGGTAGGATTTATCATCCCGTAATAACACGTTATAACGGGGCTGATAAAGCTTAATATAGTTGTGTTCAAGCAACAATGCTTCTGTTTCTGTGTGGGTAACAGTCACATCAATATGGTGAATATGTTTGACCAGAGCTTCTGTTTTACGACTCTGCGTTTTTTTGTGGAAATAGCTGGATAACCGCTTCTTTAAATCTTTTGCCTTGCCGACATAAATAACATTTTCCCCGGCATCATACATCCGGTAGACTCCAGGCTTGCTAGTTACGGTCTTCAGAAAAGCGTTAGCATCAAAGATTTCATTCACTGCTGATTAATGACTCCGCACTAAGCATACCATGTCGAATAGCCAGATGAGTTAACTCAACATCTCCATTAATACTCAGTTTGCTGAACATACGATAGCGGTAACTGTTGACAGTTTTAGAACTTAGATTTAGTTGTTGTGCAATTTCAATCACTTTCTTCCCCCGAGTAATCATTAGCATAATTTGTAATTCACGTTCGGAAAGGCAGCTGAAAGGTGACTCATTTTTCTGTGGCTCTATTTGGCTGAGTGCCATCTGCTGAGCAATTTCGGATGCGATGTATCTCTGTCCAGTGCATACCGCACGAATTGCGCTAATCATCTCCTGCGGTGCTGCTCCTTTACTCAGATACCCTGACGCACCAGCCTGCATCACCCGTGCCGGTAATGGGTTTTCCGTATGAATCGTTAGCATTATTATCCGTGCATCTGGATTATAACGCATAATTTTACGCGTTGCTTCCAGACCACCAATCCCCGGCATGTCCATGTCCATCATCACGACATTAACCTGATTAGAACGGCACCATCTTACTGCCTCCTCGCCACAACTCGCCTCACCGGCAACACGAAAACCTTTTACATCCTCAAGTATGCGACGGATTCCGACGCGCACCAACTCATGGTCATCGACAAGAAAAACGTTGATCAACAGGACACTCCCGGAAGGAAAAATGATTTTGGACTAAAAGTTTATCTTACCTTTTTTTAGAAAAATAATGAACCGCAGCAAATTGAACATAATCATACCAGTGTCAACTGGTGGCATGATTACATTTAACATTTAATTTTCACTTATGTCATTAGTAATATCTGGTTAGTGATTTGGATTAGTCGCTACATAGAACGATTAATTATAAAAGCACTCGAAATCAATTCATGAAATCTGAATCTGCCCGTTTACGGGCTACTAGTAACGGCTATTAGTATCACGCTAATCATTAGTTATTTTTATTGACCTTGATCATATTTTTGAAAATTATATCAATGTGTAACCGTGGGTCTGTACTACTATGCCATGTATCGGTCAGAGGGTGATAATACTCTTGCTTTATTACTTCTCATGGCTATGAATAGACTTGTGATATACTGATCACATTATTTTCATCTGTCATATTGATACAACCAGAAATTCAAGGAAATTACATGTCACAATACAATTTTTTGACTCACCAGAATGTGCAAACACTAGCCAGTGAAATCACCGGGTTGAAGGCATTGATTACCCTGATACTAAAAAACCTGGGTCAGGCCGGTGCAGGTAAGGTGATTATCAATCTGGAAAAATATATTACTGAACTTGAAGATCCTGAACAAGCAAAAGTGCTGAATAATACCATTACCCAGATTAAAGAAGCGTATCGTCAATAGCATGCGTCCCTAAAGATGATACATTCGTTGCGATCTATATCGCAATTCCTTAACACCATTTTACAAACTGTAGCGGCAATCAATATATTATCAATGCTAATCAGCAGGCTATTGTCGATATAAGACTGGGTATACATTCGTTATAACCAGTGTCGTTATGAATGAAGGGGAGACAATTGCTAATTGCCTGCTACAGTGTTAGCAGGTGTGATGTGTTCAAATCTGATCAATATGATTTTTCCAGTCATTGAATACACCTAAGGCTGGAAGTACTTCTCGCGGAGTAAAAGAACGCGATCTGCCGAATCTTTCTGACAGAGCAAGTTGTCTTACCGGTATTTTGACCGCAAACAAATGTTCTTCTGACTGAATGACACCCGGTATTAGCAATTCATACACAATCTGATTTTCAATAAACATCCTTTCCAGCATCGGTGTTGTAGCACTAAGCAGCGCCTCTGCTCCCATCTGCTCAGCAATTTACAGAGCATGCCAGAGAATCTGCAACGGCAAGTCCGGGCCCACATCTGGTCGGGCAGAAAAACGCGACATTTCCCATACGTGCTCTAATTTAATCGTTTTGCTGGAAGACAGGAACAGTGGGCTATAACTATCTGAAATATTGTGATTAATTAATCGGGCACATCCACAGATTGCCTGCCGCCGCTAGGCAATCAGCCAGATTACCTCTGACCGGTCATAACGGTCATACTCCTGTCCAGGCGTATTTAGCCTCTGAGGAACTGACCAGCCCTCTCCACATACAAAAACGCTGTAGCGATAGCTGCCTAATGCCGCCAGGAGTGATGAAGGCATCTCCTTAAATCTGGCCTGAATGATTTTCATAGTACTCCTCAGTAAAACTCCTTGTGCAAACCAATTATGACGAAAAGCATAAAACATATTTATATGTCAGGATATACAACAGATAATTGCCATATAAAATAAATCTAAACATTTTAGATACTGCACATTGTTATCTCAGTTCAGCCTTAAACTATTCCGAAACAGCAGATTGAAGCTATATCTATATATAGATTATTGTTTATTTTTCTGAAAGTTTTCGTTTGGATAATAATAATTTGATGCTGATTACGACTATCAGAATTTTTGATAACTGATAATATTTTGCCAGTGACCGATTAGAATATATTACTACTAGAATGATTTTATAAGAAAAACCTCATCTATACTGAAAATTATTTCTGGACTCGCAAACAGAATACCAGCTTAAAAATTTTTTGCTATGGATTTATTTAACGAAGCTTACCAGTCAGGATTAATCTTATTGTCAGCGATGATATAATTTTGATATTGCCATAATAATTTTCAGATAATTGATATAATCTTTACCGATGACCAATATACACCAGCTCTGTAATATTTCCCAGGTTGACTTTATTGTTATTAAGAAGTGACCTGCTTAACATTAGCTGTGTATATGTTGCGGTATGATGCTATGACGGACCAGAAAAAAAGGATAAATAATGAGCAAACTGTATTGTTTGCCGGGATGGCACGACATCATTACATATGCATAACTATCAAAAATATTTAATCTCTGAGTGCAAAGCTTGATCTTGTGATGTTTATCTGCTAATCCCTCCTGGCTCCCTGCATTGATATAAGCTGGCAATAGAGAGTTGGGTTAATATGCAAAGGAGGTCTGTCAGGTAAATGGCGATACATTCTTCTTGGAAAGAAACCACCATTACTTTTGACCTCGTTGGGCGGAAATCTATCGGCACGATATGCCTGATAAATATCTTTAGCCAACGTGATATTTGAAAAAAGCAGTGTTAGCAAATAAAAAAAACCTCATTGCATTTACCTATTATCTATACTTTTGAAAATTTAAAACTTCAAACAATATTCCATTTATAATATAAAAAACACATCGTTGCCATTGATATGACATTCTAAAAAATTGCCGCATCAGAATAGGTATTATAATGATCTTCATAATAACCATCGGCTATATAGCAGGGCTTCACGCGCATTGTTAAAAATAATAATGCAGTTGCTTATAACGGCAAATTTATAATTAATAGCAGTGCAAATCCTCTATTTTTTGGCAAGTTTCATCGGCAGTATTTTATGGTAAAACATTAAGCATTCAGAATTATTAATGTATGAATACTATTGGGTATAAAGTGCTAAATGCGTGATCTCATAAGGATTGTTACCCCATGGGATATAATATTCATAACATACTGGTATGTTTTAACATATAGGCTTTTTCAGCTAAAGAGGCCTGATTAACACTTTTCGTTATAGAATAATGGTCATCATCAATTTTTACCCATAGAACATTGTTATCATCTGATGATATATGATTTATATATTTCCCACAAATCTCCGCCGCATTTACGACAGATATGCATAACATAAATGAAAAGATAGTTAACAGAATCGTTTTTTTCATACAGACACTCCCGTGTATTAGTTCAGAATTATAATTCAGCTTTGAGGATAAAATTCAGGCATGTAAGAAATCATGGTTTAACAGTTCAGTCAGTCTTCTGGCGCTTCAATCACAATAAGCCACATCCCAACTTCCTTACGATAACCAGTCCAAAAAAATTCCTCACCTGTACGTTGAGCAGGTTTTTTGGGATAGCATCCGGATTTCTTCTTCCCGCCACAATTAGCAAAATCTCTCCACGGATCCATACTCCACGCAATATGGTTCGGGGGAAAACCTGCAAGCTGATACTGAGCACCCGAAGATTCTAAGGTGCCCCACATATTTGCCCGGTAGTCAAAATTGGCTACAAAAGGCCGAGGCACCCCACCTATAAACTGTTCCCAGCCGATAATCTGGTCCCAGCGGATAATTCCCAGTGCAGCAATCTCATGCTCATTTGGAAAGGGCGAGAACTGCCCTAATGTTGCGTTGACATCAACAAAAGATGTGATTGCTCTTATATGATAGATATAGCCATTTCCTGAGGTAGGGGGTGCATTAAGCCTCATTAATGCGGCATTTATGTCAGCTGCCGTACCCAGATATCCCGAATGACGAAATTCTCCACCATGGGCCTCCACATTATACCACCTGGCATGTTCATATAAACTGATATCCGCCGGGGGGGTTCTGGGATCGAATCCATCTGGAATAAATCCACCATGCCTTCTTTACATCTTCCGGCGTTTCCTCGCTAACACGAAAAACAATTCTAGGATTACTTGCTAATGAATATTGTGAACATAAAATCAGAAACAGATAGACAATGCATCTCACTCTATTTACTCCTTTTAATTTTTGATTAATTATCTTGCTGGATTAGATGAAAAATAACCCTGACCAGGCACAAATACATCCTTTAGCCAGAGAATAATTATCTGCAAAAAAACTACTCCCGCGGTAACGACACTACCAAAATCCCCGATAAGAAGACGATGGTGTTCTCAGACGTAATTTTTGAGAATGGATTTGGAGTATGGGCCGGTACCAGATTGATAAAAAGACTATGTAAATTAACAGGCTGGCCGTATTAATCAGGATTACTGACACTGCCTCCTTACGTATTGTTGCAGGAACTTTAACTTCTCCTGATCACCGATAATTTCTGATCTGATATCGAGAACAGCTGATCCAGTTTTTCTACTGAGTCCGACGGCGGCTGCATCACCCAGGCCGGAACGGGGGGCGGTGCAGGATATCCGGCTGGTATCGCTGGTATCTTTGAGGTGCAACTGACGGCGCCCGGCAGCAACATCACTGCGAAGACGATCATTTTCAAGTCGGGCATCGTTAAGCTCCTTTGTATACCTGGTGTCCAGTTTCGCTATTTCACTCTGACGACGCTGCATTCTGGCAATCGTATCATTCGCCAACGCCAGTTTTTGCGTAGTGACATAAACCCGCGCACGCTCCTGAAGATAGCTGTCACGGTAATGTGTTATCAGCACCCATGTGAGAAAGATGCCCGCCATCACCAAACCTGCAAGGCCGGATCTTAGCCACAGCGCAATACTCATTCCGGCTTATCCTGAAAAAGTGTTGAATACCAGGCATGCCTCACCGAAAAATAGACTCTTGTTTGCATCGCAGAAAAAGACAAACCCTGCCCTAAATTATAAAAGCTGCTGCGGTACTTATAAGCGATCAAAGTTACCGCTACACATTTTGTAATCCGGGAGATATCCTGCTCATATGCTCTCATTTTGTTACTCCAAGGTGATTACTAACAAAACGCAGGATAAAGGTACGCAAAGCATCCACACCCAAAAAACCGATACTACCCCCGATAGCAACACATAGTGACTTAGGAAGGTCAAAATATGCCAGTGCAGAGTAGAAGGTCAGTGTTAGTGCGCCGCATAACGGCACCTCAAGCATCATTTTTTTCCATCCGCCTCCCCTGTGGGCAATACGCAGACTGGCTGTAAAAATTGCCATTAACACCGCACCTACAGGTGTCTCCCCCTGATACCAGCTATGCAACAACGCTTTCAGTCCATCCCAGGTATCGATACTGGTTTGCAGATTCATCTCGTCACTCTCCCCTCAGATGCTTTTAGATTCAATAAAAAAGGCCTACCAGAGTAAGCCTTTTATATGGGGCAGAACTAATTCTGCGAACGCTCGTTTACAATAGTTTATTTATATTCAGCACAGTTACTGGAGTTTGATCACCTTAAGCTAGTGCTATATGGTTATCTGTTTCTCAGTTTCTCAAAACAAAAAACCCGCTTGTATTTTGCGGGTTTTTTATTGTTATAATCATAACAATTTATCAGAATTAATTTAAATATACGCTTTCCTGTCAGGTTTTACAATACATAGTATCGTCTTTTTTTTATTGTATTTTTCACACACACTTAACACTCTTACCAGAGCTTCTTTATCGAGCATTTCAACTATTTTTTTCAACTGTAGCCAGTGTGGCGCATATATTTCTGACCATGTTTGCCTGGTAATACTCATTAGATTTGCCAGTGCAGAGCCAGAATACTCTCTGTATTTGTCGTTAATATTTTTTGCCGCCACATCCTGAACAACCAACCATACCAGTGTCATGAGCCGCTTTTTAACTTTCACCTTAAGTTGCCTGCCAGCCAATTTAGCATAGTGCCTTCGCCATATATGCTGACAGAGCGTTATCTGATATCCGAACTGCATATCAGATCCATAACAATACCTTACCCATGCCTGATGGAGCACCTCCAGTTCCAGAACAGCACGACGCCAATTACAAGATGAAAACTCATACTCACTGATTAGTGGTATGACCAGAGGGCGGTTCCGGGTTTCTTTCACATTTAGCGGCATAGTTTCTGCTTTAACTTTTTGCCCTCCCTTAGGTTCTGCCTGGCGGATATGTTTTTTCGAGTCACTATTTCTTTTTAAGCAGTAATGTTCACTGAATGCTTCCAGTTGTCCTTTCGTTATTCCTGATGAATCCGTCAGTGCCCTGAATAACTCAATTCGTACAAATTCCAGTGACTGTATCTTCATCAGATAGCACCCCCAGTTTCAAATGCAGAGTATAAAAAATACCTTCCCGCCATATGCATCCGCATAAAGTATTGACAGGTGTATTTACTGGTACTGGTTTGCAATTGTTTATCAATATTTACTGCCTTAGCCAGAAGACAGAATATTTTCCTGAAAATGAAACACCACAAAATGGCGTGTGTAATACGTTTTATAAGTTCAGTTTCGTATTCCCAGATTATGAATTTTACAGTTATGGTACTGCCCAATATCCGTAGCAGCCTAAGGTCATGTAGCAATACAACTCGCCACTGGAGGTAAGCAAACGATGTGAGGAAAGTAACAGGCCAGGCAAGCTGTTCCATCTCTGGCTTCAGATAATCGGTTTTTAATTTAGTGATAATACAATTGCGTGCTATCGGATAAATCAGATACCCGGAATAGCCATGTACCCGTTTTTTATTATTAGGGGAAAATATACTCTCATCAGAAATCCGGTATCCACAACCAGAACTAATAAATAAACAATTGGAGTGTTTATGTGTGCAATTGTCTGCACGCCAGCGACTAATCCATAACACGAACCCAATTGCAGACTTAACCCCATAATACGTAAAACAGCTAATGTCTGACAATACGGATATCAGTGATGTATAAAACGATTTAATAAATGCTAACTGTGCCATTTCCGCTTCCCGGTTTAATGGCACAACAGTGCGATTCAGGGCTGCCAGTTGTTCATGCTAGCAAACAGCATTATAACGCTATTCCTGCTGCCTCACTACTCTTTTTCTGGTGGATTTAAAGAGAGATATTTTAATCTGACAAGTTCTATAAGTTCTTCAATCGTAGCAACATACTGATCAGGCCTTTTTATTACCGCAGCGGTGACTTCTCCATTATTGGTATAAACTAACGTACAACCCCTTGCTGGAAGTACTACAGGCAACTCATACAAATTTTTTTTCATCAAGCAACCTCTTGCAGCAACTCATACAAAAATTTCTCAGTAAAACGAAATCCCGCGAATTAGACATCCCCTCTCTGGAATTAATTCCTGTTTCGAGTTCCATGCTAGCAAGCATATTATTTTGATGAACTGCTTGATTTTTAATAGATTTTACTGTAGTCCATAAGAATATTACAAAGTGCCAGCATGCTCACCCGACAACTACTGTAGCCCTATTATCATCTGTATATCGTTGCTTCATTCTAACTCATCTCTATCCCTAATACCCTAAACAATATGATTATTCATTCGTTTTATTCTACGATATTTTATGCCATTCTGTTCGTTCAGTAGTTTATATACCTTCCTGAGAAAAACATCCATATTTCACCAAATATTAATTCACTTCTTCATGTTTATCATAGTAGTATATTGATTAATGATAGAATTTCAGCTCAGATTATCACAACGACACTGCTGTTTCAGCCGAGTTTACGAAATTAAGGATTATCCTGGTCCCCTTTGATTAAGTAGTGAATTCTGTCTTTCCTCAGGATCCTGTAAACCTTGTATATCGCTCTGCGCTAAACACAACGATGTAGAGTTGTGTTTCAGTCATACATGCATAATGTGCTACTTACCCAGCAGCCTTTTATTAATTTTTTTCGAATAAGTTTATAATCCTTGCAAAGCCCCCGATGTACTTCTCATTTATCGCTGCTCAAATCACAAAAATATTAATTGTTTAATAAAACATTGAAGGCATCAATAACTGACTGCTTACTTAATATTTCATTTATGCTGCCTGTTGAACTGGCTACGATAACTTTTCCAGTTAAAATTTACCCATAGTCCACCATCCATCATCAGACGATCCATAACTCTTGGCCGTAATATCCCCGATAAATCTTTTTCGTTTAGATTAGTCAGAATGCCCACAAGCTTATGCATTGCAGTACGACGATCAATAATCTGACTCAGAATAACAAACTCGTGGGCAGTATTACGCTGTACACCCACATCATCCAGCACCAGCAGATCCAGATGGCATAACTCATTCAGCAATGTCTTTTCATTTTTTTCAGCGTAGTAACTCACTCCGACATCGACCATAAGATCGGCAACAGTAATAATTAATACTGTTTTCCCCTTCTTGAGTAGCATATTGCCAATAGCCGATGCCAGATGGTTTTTGCCTGTACCAACAGACCCACTGAAAACAAAACAGGCGCCACTGTAATCAAAATTAGCCAGCCACAATTTTGCCAGACAAAGCGCGTGCTGCTGACCGGGATGATCTACAAGATAGTTTTCGAATGAGCATTGCTGATAACGATCATAGATCCCCGATCTGGCAAAAACGTTTTCAGCACGAATTCGATGCTTTTCCCGTTGCAGCCTGTCACTATATTTACGCTCCTCCTCCCTGTGCCAAGCAATCAGCTCTCCGGCGCTGGTAAATTTTGGAGTCACCCCTTTGGGTAACATATTTTGTAGACGTTTGAGTACCTCTGAAATATCATTCATTTTAACCCCTAAACCCTGATGGAATAGTGTTGTCAGGTGCAGACATTTTCCCAAAATCACTGCGATCTTTTGTTATCTGTTTGGGTAACTTCCAGTCCTCATTGAAATGTTCTGACGCGTTAAAGAACGTTTTAGCCAGTTTGATAAATTCTGTATTACTCTTTCCAGTGACCAGGATATATTTAGCATAGCGCCTGACTCCTTCTAACAAGGTTTCTGCACTCACACCCTCCCGGCGTCTGGTGCTCCATGCCCTGAAAGCGCCATTTTTATCCTGTCCCCCCGGTCGTTTAGGATATTCTCTCCAGATCACCTCAAAATCCACCGGATATTCTCACCGATGTTTTCTGGCTTTCAGGGAAGATGACTCTGGTTCAATGGTGGGATTTTGTTTCTCTGCTGCTGGGCAGTGTTGCTGTATATGTGTTGTAACATTTTCACCACTACGCAAGATATATTTATCTTTTATTTCTTTCTTTTGTTCTTCATCTTCATCTGGTAACACTTTTTGCCCCACACCTGTAATCCACTGTGCGTTACAAATTGCCCCACTTTTTTGTTTCAGTGTGCGCATTTTGGCAACACGATCATTAGTGAGAGAACGTTTTTTTGAAGAATTTCCATTATGCCGGTCAAAATTAGGAAAAACTAACGAATCAGCCACCATCGCTAACCAGCCAACCCGAATTAATCCATCTGCAAATCCGTTAATTCGGGTTATTCGATCCTATTACATTTTTCGTAACGCTAGCGGCGTTACCATCAATTGTCTGCTGATCAGCCCATGCCCAAAGGCGTACAAGTTTTCCCATTACAGCATCGGGATCTGTATCTAACATCTCGGCAATTTGATATATCTCCGGCTTATCAGGCGTAATTACCTCAATTTTTATCCAACTTGACGCCATAGGAACCTCGTTGTATTAATTATTTCATATAAATAACGTTAATTTTCATTAAATTATACGTTACTGACCTTGATCATTGCTTCCAATCTTCAACGGAAAAATTCTTTTCGAAAGATTTTTAACAGTGATAAAAAATCTTTATCACTCCTCTCCCTGCACCACATTATTCCCACAGAGCTGGTCAATTACGAAATACTAGCTGTTCATAGCTACAAATCAGTTTTTACATTTCTGATAGTCTGATTCCATCAGCTATATCAGAATGAATTTATGTCTATCTGATCCGGGACTACACTTTAGAATATTGCTAAATTTAAAAGCCATTTAGGATGAAATTTTAATCTCAAACCAACAACTTACTGATAACAAGATGATACTCTTTTCCATTTTTATGTTTTTTATTGAGTCAAAAATGCAATACTTTTGCATTATGTCTAACTTGTACTACATCCCCCTAATATTAAACTAGAAAAATACAACTTAAAAAAATAAAATATCAATAAATTATTGCAATGCTTTGATCAAGCATTTCTTGTAAAGTGTATATTATGGTGAAAAATTCAATTCATACGACTTCAGCTAAAAGGATCGCTCAAATCCTTTATGAACGAGGCTGGAACAGATCTGAACTTGCCAGAAGGGTAGGATTATCTGTGCAAGCCGTTCAACAGTGGGCGGCCGGAGTTACCAAGCCAAGCGGGAAAAATCTCACAAAACTGGCCGAAGCAACTGGTAAACCAGAGCACTGGTATTTCATGGAACCCTCCGAAGAGCAGAAATCATCCGACGAGCTTACTTCCGCAGACGGAAGCACTCCCCTCACCCAACAGCACAGAAAACTTTTAGCGCTGTTTGACCAGATGCCAGAGTCAGAAAAAAAGCATATGATTCTGCTATTTGAAGAGAAAGTAAGAGAGTATGATCGGTTACTTACTGAACTTATTGAATTAAAAAATAAAAATATTGCAAATAAATAATAGCAGTTAACTGGCATCTGTAGGTTTTCTTGCGTTTTTTGCAGCTAAAATCAATTTATTATTCAATTTTTAATTGTTTATCTCTGGCAATTCTTGTATAATTCAATTAATATAAATTTATTAGGATGAAGAGACAAGGGACTCCAAAACCAGATTTCCGGTAACATATAAAACCGGATTAATCGTAAAAAGCACAACAGTGTAATTGGGTACAAGTTCTGACAATCTGAAAGCAGATAAGAGAAGGAATAAATATCCGTGTAAAATCGCTGGTATTTGATTGTAACAAAAAAAATTTACTAACAGACTATATAAAAAGTCAGTTGAAATTGCCACTGAAGGTTTTTAAGTGCACGATTCTGAATTAGCAGAAGGTAATAGACGGCATAAGTATTAAGGGATGAATATAACATAAATAGTAAGCATATGTTGGTACAGGAAAAAAGCAGATTTTGGAGCAATATGATGGAAAGAAAAAATCCTGACCATATTAAATTACCACCGCGTGTCTGCCCAAACCGGTATAGCTATATCTGGAAAACAACTTCAATAGAATTCGTGACCCTCACTCGCATAGATCAGGGTATCGCCCGTCTGTGGCAAAAATATGAAGAAGAGATAAATCAAAGATAGTCAGTAATGACCTGTGAAAGGCTGTGGTATAACTTTCTGACAAGTGCATATTTCAGTGAATTAAAACCGAGAACAGAGAAAGACTATTACCAGCACGAGAAAAAGATTCTGGCTGTCTTCGGCAAAATGAAAGCGGACAATATTAAAACTGAACAGGTACGGACACTCATGGATACGCGAGGGTTACGGGGTAAAACGCAGGCCAACCAAGAACTGGCCAGCATGAGCCGGGTTTACGGGTGGGGATTTGAGCGGGGGTATGTAAAAAGTAACCCGTGCAGGAGGGTAAGAAAATTCTCGCTAGAAAGCCGCGACGTTTATATAACTGATACGCAGTACAACACTATTTACAGTCAAGCCTGTCCTGAAGTAAAAGTGGCAATGGAGATTGCTTATCTTTGCGCTGCCCGCCTCGGAGATATTCTTAATGTACGCTGGAGTGAGGTAATGGAACAGGGGCTTTATATTCAACCGGTACAAAACAGATAAAGACCTGGCCCCCCGTCTGCGCTCAGCAATACAGTTAGCCAGAAATATATCCGGAGAGAAAGGATCTCATGACTTTCTTATTTCAGGAACCGGCAACAAACCGGTTATAAGCAAAACATTTAACAACTGGTGGAATCGTGCAAAGCATGACGCAGAAAAAAAAGCTGGTGTTTTTTTTTGGATGTACCTTCCACGACATAAAAGCCAAAGGCATTTCTGATTACGAGGGATCGAGCAGAGATAAGCAGTTATTCTCAGGCCATAAAACAGAAAGCCAGGTTATTGCCTGTGACAGGAAGCCAGAAATTACACCGACACTGGATCTTCCTCTGATTGCAAATGGTAAATAAAAATTAATATTCCCATTAGGGTAAAGCCCTGGCTGGTTCAGGAATATACCAACAGAATATACCAACAATATACCAATACTCTAAAATGCGGATTACAGACCTGATCTTAACTGCCTGATTTAATTGGCGGAGGAGGAGAGATTCGAACTCTCGGACGGTTACCCGTCGCCGGTTTTCAAGACCGGTGCCTTCAGCCACTCGGCCACCCCTCCGCAATGAGGCGCAATATAAACACCTGCTGACCTGTTGTAAAGCCTGCTCTGTTTTAACTGATTAAATTATGTGCGATTTATTCTCTTTTGCTGGTATTATCGCCACAATACCGCACCTTTGCCATGAATCTAATTTAAGGGGTAAAGAAGGGTAAAAAAACTTCCCTTTGTAAATTTATTTCATTAATGTGGAACAAATTATTATGGCCCCAAGGAGTCATTCTATGGATCGTATTATCACCTCACGTAGCGCCTCTTTAATCAGCACTCACAAAGTGTTGCGTAATACATACTTTATGTTAGCCCTGACTCTGGCCGTTTCTGCAGTAACAGCTACCATTAGCACAGTGCTGATGCTGCCTGCTCCCGGCCTCATTCTGATGCTTGCCGGCTTCTACGGCTTAATGTTCCTGACATACCGTCTGGCAAATAGTCCATCAGGTATTCTGGCTGCTTTTGCGTTTACCGGCTTTCTCGGATATTGCCTTGGGCCAATTCTGAACAGCCTGCTGTCTAGCGGCATGGGCGATGTTATTGCACTGGCTCTTGGCGGCACGGCACTCGTCTTTTTCTGCTGTTCTGCTTACGTACTCACAACGCGCAAAGACATGTCCTTTCTTTCTGGTATGTTAATGACTGGCTTTGTAGTACTACTGGTAGCAGTCATCGCTAACTTGTTTCTGCACCTTCCGGCGCTGCAGTTAGCAATTAGCGCGATGTTTGTCTTGTTCTCATCTGCGGCCATTCTATGGGAAACCAGCAATATAATTCACGGCGGCGAAACTAACTATATACGTGCTACAGTTAGTCTGTATGTCTCGATATATAATATATTTATCAGTCTGTTAAGTATCCTCGGTTTTGCACGCAGCAACTAAATTGTCTGTCCTCACTTTCAGCAGATTCCATTATGGGGCCGTCCTGAGTAATCAATCAGCCCCATAACATTTTGTACGCATACTCAGCCCGAACAACTGTATGACGGTACTATAAACTTATATAACTTTGTATTAACTATTACAGATTTTATATTTTATCTGCCAATTCTCACCTCCCTCAGTTTTTTTTGAAAAAATACTACCCCCACCACAGGTTAAGGTTGCGTTTGCAAAGTGCATTAACAAAGAAATTTCGGACCTTGTATAATTGTTTGTCGATCATAGCGTTATGAAATTGTACTATTAGAAGTAGAAGCAAGATTTGATATATATGGTTATAATAAACTCAGGAATTCCGTCTGGAGTATAATACTATATTTGTTGAATACCTATTGGATCTGCCTGGTGGCGTGACGATATCAAAAAATTTTTGTTTGGTGGCATTTGCCAAATTAATGTTTCTGTCAGCAAAGAGGCTTTGCTACAATATTTAATAAGTAATGCTTGGGAGTATTAATGTGTCATGTTTTCAAACTGAAGCGGCTCTGGATACAAATGGTTATCTGATATCTTTAGACGACTGGAGTCCGCATCTGGCCGAACAACTGGCACAAAAAGAAGATCTTACACTCAGTGATGAACACTGGGAGGTCATTTACTTTGTGCGTGAGTTTTATTTTAAATTTAATACTTCTCCAGCAATAAGAATGCTGGTTAAAGCAATGGCAGAAAAATATGGTGAAGAAAAAGGCAACAGTCGTTACTTGTTTCGTCTTTTCCCTGACGGACCAGCAAAGCAGGCAACCCGAATTGCAGGATTACCTAAACCAGTAAAATGTCTATAATTATCAGCCTGTCGTAAATCCAACAGGTACAAATTCGACCTGATGAGGTTCCGCTAATATTTTATCGATACGAGCACCAGCAGGACCATTGGTTTCCAGCCAGTTCATCAGCGTTTCGACGCGTCCCTGTTCCCCCCAGGCAAACACTTCAACACTGCCATCATCTAAATTACGAGCATATCCATTTATACCTAATGTACGCGCCTGCTGCTGCGTTTGATAGCGAAACCCGACTTGCTGGACACGCCCGAAGATCCGAGCCCGAATCCCAATTTTACTCATCATCTTCTCCCGTATAAGAAGTACCCGATAAATTTTTACAACATACTATTATTATGTAAATAAGGCTTTTTCTTCAGTAACAGAAAAAAATAGTCCAATCGCACTTATTTTATATAAGACCCTGATAATGCTTGTATATAAAAAATCTGATATTTCTAGGGCAGGACTGTTTGACAGACCTATTTTCAAATCACTATTGAATCACGATAAAGGTACTGATACCTTTACTGAACTTAACTCATTCTGTTTATTGAGAATATTTTTATTCACATTCAGTATATGAAATAGTAATCACAGGCTATCAATAAATTTTATGTTACTTGGTCCCTTAAGGTGGCAGGGAAGCGCTGACTAAAAACGCATAATATACAATACCTTAGTCCCAACGATGTCTCCAGGTATGATATTAGTATTTATTGCATGGAAATATGAAATGAGCAGCCTGATTGAGACTCTTAAACTAAAGAATAAAAATGAGTCACTAATTAATGTTGCTTTTTTGTAGAATACATATGTAAATGATACACTGCGATGATCCTTAGTCGCTCTGAAAATAATTTTTGAGAGATCCGGTTCCCGGAGTCACTTCAACCATTGGTGTAGTCTACAATTTATATAATAGCTGCTCCAAACATTAATCCGGTAATTTAAACTGCATGGAAGGCATCAATGGGCACATGTTGTGACTTGAAAAGTTCTGGCTCAATCCCCATTTATAGTTATGGGCAGAATCTCATGGGAGGCCATTATGATTGCCAGCAAATTTGGAATTGGTCAGCAAGTAAGGCACAAAATGTTAGGTTTTCTTGGCGTGGTTGTTGACGTCGACCCTGAATATTCGCTGAATTCACCAAAATTTGATGAAGTGGCTGATAGTGAGCTATTGCGTACTTCTCCCTGGTACCACGTAGTAATGGAGGATGACAACGGTCGTCCAGTTCATACCTATCTGGCTGAAGCTCAGCTTTCCTGGGAGGCACAGTCCGAACACCCTGAGCAATCTTCACTGGATGAACTGGCAGCTTCCATTCGTCAGCAACTGCTGGCACCACGATTACGTAATTAAACAGACAGCCTCGTGTGTCAAATCCATTTTTCTAAATAACTATACTATATTGTGGCGCAAGATTTTTAACTAAGGGCAAAGAGAAAAATTCAGCAGACCGTTACAGCCCAAAATGGTCCGCTGAGAATTGACTGAGTCAATACAACTTTTCAGATTAACGGTGCAAGCTGCAAGCATAATTTCTTATGCTACGGTTTACCCATAGTTTCACAAAGCCAGTTCACTTCTTTACGGTAGCATAATCATCATACGTTATGCACAACATCCTTATTCATAACAATTCTTATTACTTAAAAATATTAATGCTCAATACCATCATTACGATGCCGGGCTGACGCGAAAAACCTCCAGCAGCAGCTGTCATATATCATATAGTTTGCAACTTTGTGTCACTCTCACCACCATCGTATTGGCCTGCCATCAGCTGTTTCAGCCGGTACGACAGGGTTTTGTTACGTCATAGCAACCGATCATGCTGATGAGCAGACTGACTGAAAACTGCTGCTTCCATCGATATGGAGTACTTAAGCAATGTGATAGCACTACTAACTTATGTTTTAATGTTAGTTCGGCGTCACATTAAAAAAGTTTGGATACAGTTATAATAGGCAAGTAAGCGCTATACAGACTAATTATTTTTCTATTTTTATGGTTTACAATCCAGATATCGGTTGCCAGCGTAAGTTATGATGTCAGTAACCACTGCGGCTATTAACGCTGAATGACATTGGCTTTTCACTGATAAATCATCAGGTCGGATATGATAAAGATGATACAACATGCTTGGGCGTTCAGTGGATTAATTTGGCTGTTTAGCATATCTTTGCCGGCAAGCACGCTGAAATTATCACCTGATATAGAACTGCTGGTGCTGGACGGACAAGAGATATATGCTTCTCTATTAAAAGGGGCGGAAAGGATCGAACTGGAAAAAGGACTACATCAGTTTCTGTTTCGTGTTCACAAATCATTGCCGGGCTATTATAGGTACCGGCAATATCTTTCATCGCCTTTAATAGTAACTTTTACCGCCAGCACTCAATCAGTCTCTATCCAGTTGCCCCCCCTCAAAACCCAACGCGACAGACAAAGATTCAATACTTCAGCTGATTTTCAACTGATTGATGAAAAAAATCATATTATTGATAGCCAGCGCGACAAATTGCCAGATGCAACTGGACGTAATCTCGGGCAGGCAATGCTCGACTATAACAATAATGATTATGTTGCTTCTGTGTCCCAGTTCGCCAAATCACACCTTAATCCCAGGCAGCGTTTGCTAAACAGCCCCGATAATATCGCGCATATACCTAAACCAAAAACCTTGCTGCCATTGTGGTACCAGAGGTTAGACGATATTTTACACAATCAACAGCTGTAGCGGAAAAATATCTCACTAAAAATTGAATTATTATTGATAAATAACACTCATCATCCGTCTCTGTTTTACCATAGTCACCGGAATACCAGATGAAACGAATCACACGCAATTTGCATAAAAAGAAAAATGTCGCTCTGATCGCTCATGACCACTGTAAAAAAACGCTTATACAATGGGCTGAACAACACAAAGCCGTACTGATGAAGCATAAACTTTATGCCACGGGCACTACAGGTAATCTCATCCATAATGAAATGGGAATGTCCGTAGAAACAATGTTAAGCGGCCCTCTGGGTGGGGACCAGCAGGTAGGTGCGTTGATTTCTCAGGGAAAAATTGATGTATTATTTTTCTTTTGGGATCCATTGAATGCCGTACCACATGATCCTGATGTCAAAGCGCTATTGCGGCTTGCCACGGTATGGAACATTCCTGTGGCCACTAACCAGGCAACAGCAGACTTCATTATCTGTTCCCCGCTATTTAACCAGGATTTTGATATTCAGGTCCCTGATTATCAGCATTATCTCCAACAGCGACTGCCATGAAAAAAGATAAAACCTTTTGCATACCCATTTCAACTCAGGGTTTGTGCAGTACTTTAACACCCAGCCGCCTGAAAATACCGACAAATGCAGAGGGATTATTATGATCGTAGAGTAACCAGACCTGCTGTCTGGCACGGGTCATAGCCACATATGCCAGCCGCCTTTCAGCTCCATCAGGAAACTCCTCAGACGGAGGCAATAATATTTCATCAATCATCGACTCTCTGACTATCGCAGGAAATCCGCCCTCCCCCGCGCGAAGTCCCACAAGAATAACATAATCGGCCTGCTGACCCCTGCTGCCATCAATAGTCATAAAGTCGATATTGAGTTTGGGCCAACGTATGTGAGCTTTATCCAGTTCTTTCGGGCGCAGATGATGATAACGGGCCAGAACGAGTATTCGTTCATTCGCAGTCACAAAACTACTAAGTTTATCCAACAATGCTGCGAGTTTTTCTTCGGGCAATAAAACAATTGATTTACCATCTCCCTTTTGCAGGCTGTTTAGTGGTTTTTTTATCTGGTGTGGATTTTCCTGGATGAAGCGGCTGGTTATATCGTTAATGCGGTCATTTAAACGATAAGTCGTCTCCAGTATACAGTGATCACTTTCAGCAAAATATTGGCGAAAAACAGCTGGTAATGTCATTTTCTCTGCATTAGCAAAATTACAGATGGCCTGCCAGTCATCGCCAACAGTAAACAAAGTCGTCTCATTATTTTGCTGGCGTAATAGCATCAGGAACTTAACGCATTGTGGCGAGATATCCTGAAATTCATCGACTAATATCGCCTTCCAGGGAGTAATAAATCGCCCCTTATTTAGCACATGAATTGCCTGGTGGAACAGACCGGGAAAATCAACAGACTGCTCCTCTTTTAGCACCTTCTTCCACACTTTAATTATCGGTGCCATCAGACGGAGATGCTGTGAAAAACGGCTCTGCAAATCTGCTGGCACACGTTTAACTAAATCTGTTTGAGTACCATCATGGGCCCGGATGAGACCCAACCAGCGTTCAAGACGACTTACAAGATAGAAGGAAAGCGTATCATCCAGCCAGAAACTTCCTTCTGCCAGTTTCCATTTCAGTTCTTTCTCCAGCCACGTTCGCCACCCTTTGGCATAGGATTTTTTTTCTATGCATTGTTGGCGCCAGGAATTAATTAGTAGTTGATGTCGTCTTACCGTGTCAGTCTCGAGAGTGCTAATCGAAGGCATACGCTGGCTGCCCTGTTTGATGATATGGAGCGCTAATGAGTCAAACGTTGCCACTTTAATACCATTGGTATTCAGGCTGTGACTAATGCGCTTATCCATATCCTGTGCCGCTCTGGTATCAAATGCAATCAGCAAAATTTGCTCTGGTGCAGCGATATTCCGCAATATCATCCATGCCGCCCGTGCAATCAGTACCGCCGATTTTCCGCTTCCTGCACCAGCCAGAGTCAGTATCGCGCGCTCACCATTTATTACAGCGTTAACTTGCGATTCATCCAGAGGAGAAGATTCCATCTGGCTGAAAAAATCCGTGTATTCGGCCCTCGTTTTACTAGCCCATTGCTTGTTACGCGATTGGCGCTGTAGTTCCCCTTTCTGATACCATTGTTGACAAAATAACCACTGTGACGCACAGTTATCAAACTGCACGATACGCTGGTGTGGCAACGGAAGTGCAGCAAAAATGTCTTCCAGCTGCTTACACAACGAATCGACATCACTGCGACACAGCCAACGATCTTCCTGTTCAGTCTGCTGAATTTGCATCATTGCTCTTGTTAACTCCTCAGCGCTGATGCGACTCATTTCCTCACTCCAGGTATTCCATTTCCTTTCAAGATAGTGAAAAAAACGTTGTGTTTCTGTCCATTCAGTTCCATGTAAACGAACTACTTTTTCTCCCGGTAACGTGAACTCCAGTTCTCCCCAGACCAAGCCCCTCTTGCAATCTATAGCCAGCAACTGATTGAAAGGAATCATATAATGATGTTTCTCTCCACTGACCTCAATCCCTGCATTAAGCAAACGCACACGATTGTAAGGGTGTTGTGACAGATGCTTTCCCACCATAGTTGACTTTAATTCCATAAATCCATACCTGAAGTGGTAATAAACCATGATCGATAGTGTAACGATGGCATGTATCACGCTCCAGCACTAAAACAGGTTATAATGTCAGTATTCTTCCAACATCCTGGTTCAGCATCATATGCGTACTGTATTAAATATTTTGAATTTCGTTTTGGGTGGGTGCTTTACTACACTCGGCTGGTTTTTAGCAACACTGGTCACCATATTACTGATCATCACTTTGCCGCTTTCACGCTCTTGCTGGGAAATAACAAAACTTTCATTGTTTCCTTATGGTAACGAAGCTGTACATGTTTATGACCTCTATCCGGAACGTCGCAACGCTTTGTTCTCGGGAGGAGGCACGCTGCTCAATATTTTTTGGTTTATTTTTTTTGGCTGGTGGCTCTGTTTATCACATATCATCAGCGGCATTGCTCAGTGCATAACTATTATTGGTATTCCTACAGGCATCGCTAATTTCAAAATTGCAGCTATTGCCTTATGGCCAGTTGGCCGCCGGGTGGTGTCAGTTGAAGAAGCACAACACATGCGAAATAATAATGTGTTGCACCGTTTTAATTAAATATCAGCTCTGATTATCAGGAAGTTCGGCGTTTTTGCAATCTGAACTGGCGAATCACTTCTTCGTACCAGCTACGAAGTTCAGCCTTAATATGTGGCGGTAATGCCTGATAGTGAAAACCGCTCAGCGCCCCCTGCAATGCATAAAGAGTATTAATTCCCAGATGTTGATTAATATCTCTCAGTTTGAGCCAGCTACGTTTTGCTCCCTCCTCCCTGAAGACCTGAATAGAACCAATTCCTGCCTGATGTAACAAACGTTCAAGCTGGTATCCTATATTTGGCAGATCTCGTATATGTTTTACCTGCTTCGCACAAATTCGTTCCTGTTGGGCTCCGTGTAAGCAGAGACGAGAAATAGCTAGTAGTTGTTCAGGCTCTGCCCACAGCACATCATCGACCAGATAATAATCAAGCTGAACCGGCACCCCACGTTTGTAAAGCTTAAGCGTCGGCAAGTTACGCTCACACAGGTAAGGCTTGGAAGCCTCGCAGGCCCGTAAATAGAGCTCTCCTTCAGCTACAACTGCAAATACAACACGATTCACACTCAGACTGTATCCGCCAAACTGCGTACGGACTTTTATCGGGCCAAGTGAAATCAATTTCTGAGTAATTTTTTTTAGATGTCCATTATTACTGGTCATAGTCGTTCCTGGTTTTCCTTCACATATTACTAAAAACGTTAAAGGTATCAGTTGAAACGTTCAATTCAGTTACCAAAGATTTCTTAACGTTTTTGTATAGTTGCGAGGTGTTTTGAAAAAAGAACACCCCGCGTCTGCAAAACCAGATATGCATTGCGCGAATTGTCTGATGCTATTGACTGTATTCAAATCGATTAATTGCCTACAGCAGAGCTATTGTAGTCGTTGTAAATCTCTCTTGCTGGCAACTATAGAGTATTACCCCTTGACCTTAATTGCTTCCTGATATATTACTGTATGGATATACAGTAATAATAGCTTATGGAGAGATTATGCATCCGCATTTTTCCTGCTACACCAGCCACCCCGTTAAACCAGAGCAAACAGGATTAGCTTTTAAAGCCGCCGGGACCGTAGCAGAACTGTTTTTGAACCGGGAACAATCGCTGGTAGTGGACTTAATGCTTCTACCATTACTGCAACACTTAAGTGAAGAACCACGCTGGCAGCTCTGGCTGACCCCACAAAACAAACTTAGCCGTTGCTGGTTGAAAACAGCAGGATTGCCACTCAACAAGTTGATGCAAATCAGACAGAAAAATAATTTATCATTACTTAACTATGATGAATAAAGCACTGTGCACTGGCAATTACAGTGTAGTCATTGGATGGATTCAGGAACCCTTAACGGCACAACAGATAAACAGGCTTAACGCATCCTCAGTAACAGGCCGGAGTTTGGGATTAATTCTGCATTTTATGGATACTTCTTTTTCTTCCGGTGCATCAGAAAATGTCATAAAAACCTCATCAGACTGGTATCATTAAGTAAAATTAAGATTTTTCTGATCACCACTCTCTTAACTGAACAAGATAAGCTGCTGATTCTTTTATGATGCGCTCTGACAGTAAGTTAGCAGCGTTATCCACATTCTCTGCCCGATACCCCACGGAACATAAATGTTAATAATAATGAAAATAATGCCGCTTAGTAACCTGTAGCCCAACATCGTACTTGTAAGTTTCCAATCAGGTTGTAAACTTTACCAGGCTGAGGTGCTCCATAATCTCCTTAGAAATATTGATAAATGAACCAAATTATTTAGTCAAGGTTTAACCATGAGTCGAGTTCAGCTCACTTGCCTAATTTGGATGATAACGAGGCGCAAATGAAAAAGAAAGCTATCGCAATTGCAGTGGCACTGGCTGGTTTCGCTACCGCAGCGCAAGCCGCTCCTGAAAGTAACACATGGTACACCGGCGCAAAGCTCGGCTGGTCTCAGTATCATGACGCAGGTTTTTATGGCGGCCGTCTTGGGTGGTTTGAAAATAGCGATGGCCCGACGCGTAAAAGTGACCTGGGAGCTGGTGCTTATTTAGGTTATCAAGCTAATCAATACCTGGGCTTTGAGTTAGGTTACGACTGGCTCGGTCGGGTAAAACACAAAGGTGCCACTAAAAACGGTGCATTCAAAGCACAGGGCATTCAGCTTGCAGCTAAACTAAGCTACCCTGTCATGGAAAATCTCGATGTATATACTCGTCTGGGGGGTATGGCATGGCGTGCAGATTCTAAATTCAATTCAGCAGACACTAAAATCAGCGGCCATGATACTGGTGTCTCTCCGATGGCTGCGGTAGGTGTTGAGTATGCCCTGACCGACAGTCTGTCAACCCGCCTTGATTATCAATGGGTTAATAACATTGGTGATGCTGGTACTGTCGGCAGCCGTCCAGATAATACCATGCTGGCTTTAGGTATCTCTTATAATTTTGGCCAGAATGGAGCAGGAGCCGCAGCAGGTGCTGGGGCCATAGGTGCAGGAACGGGTGCTGCTTTAAACACAACTCGCTCTACCGATGAGGGATCAGGTAAACACTTTAAGTTGGAGTCTGACGTAATGTTTAACTTCAATCAGTCAAAGTTAAAACCTGAGGGCAGGCAAGCGCTGAATCAGCTATACAGCCAGCTAAGCTCAATGGATCCTAAAGATGGCGCTGTCATCGCAGTAGGCCATACTGACCGTATCGGCTCTGAGGCATATAATCAGAAACTGTCACAGCAACGTGCCCGTGCAGTTGTTAAGTATCTGATGGCCAAAGGTGTTCCATCTGATAAAATTTCTATGCGTGGCGTAGGCAAAGCAAATTCAGTAACAGGTACTAAGTGCGATGGCGTGAAAGGTCGCGCTGCACTTATCAACTGTCTGGCTCCGGACCGTCGTGTAGAGATCGAAGTCAAAGGTATCAGTGACGTTGTTAGTGAATAAACAAGTCTTCTGACTCAGTTAGGGCCCGAATACATTGATATCTGCGTGTATTCGGGTTTATTAATTATATAATGTACAATTAATCACTAAAACTTTCATATACCATTATCATCGTATGCATCTGTTTAACAGCTAAAAATTTAATATATTAATTTTCCACAGCTCTATTTTTACCCTTCTGCTTTTTATTAGCTATTGTGTGCTTCTCAATTAAAGTTAACTTACTCACTCACCATCCATGTATTAATGATATATAAAATTAGTTAACTATAAAATAGTCATTTAATTAATGCATTACGCCTGCTAATGTCATGAATAAAAACCAGAAAATAATCAGACAAATATCTATCTGTTATTAACGCACCAAATATACGCTAAGTGAGATCAGTTACATTGATCCGGCCGCATTTTTGTTCACAATTCTGCATGTTATGAGGGTCAGCCAGCTGTATAGTTTTTTGTCTACCAGATTTATTTTTAATTAAACTCTCTGGGTCCGGCACACTTAAAGCGGCACTATTATTTGGAATTCCCCAGAATCGCCTTCAGGTCCTCTTTAACTAACGAAATCTGACTGGCATATTTCTCTTTATATTCAGCGTCTTCTATGAGCTGTATAATCGTCTCAGACAGGGTACTATCACGCCGGTGAGCCAGGTTTGCCAGTCTCTGCCAGACAAGATACTCTAAATCAATAGATTTTTTTCGGTTATGCTGGTGTTCGGAGTTAAAATGGCGCTTACGCCGGGCTCGAATCGCTTGTTTCATCCGATTCTCAAGCACCGGATTGATATTGAGATGAATCCATTTAAGCACATCTGGTGGACGGTTCTCCATGGCAAGCAGCTCCTTCACGGCTACCTCAGCGGCGCTCAATTCATGATGACGTGTAATCAACTCTCCTTCCCGGTGTTTTTTCACCAGATATTTCCATTTCCATCCGCTTTCAAGATTTTCAAGCTGCTGATATTTCATCTGAATCCCAACCTACATGACCTGATAATTAAAGAATAACAGCTTTTGCCATCAGTGGAACAGATAAAAGTCAAGAGAAATGTTAATCTGAAAGGCTGTAATGCACAGCACACAGATACCGTGCTTAACTGACTAAAATCCATTATAATACGTTTTTATTAATTTCAGATAATAACCATCACCTTGAACAATACTAAACTTGACTGGCAGGTATTGCAGCCACAAACTGATTATCTGACTCACTTCCTTTCGCAGACAGATGAGAAAGCATCTGATTGTTTTACTAAAGTTCAGGCGAGGCTTGCCAACGGATTAAGCACGTTTATCCAGAGCACCGCCAGTTCCATGTTAATGCTGGTAAAAACAGCAAACAACAGCCGCAATTTAACACTGCTGTGTGAACAACTCGCGACCCTGAATCCCATTAACGAAACTATCCTTACCGGCGGCCACTATACCCATGAAGAACATCAGATAAGCTGGCGTGAGGCTATAAGTATTGATGATAATTTTTCCTGCCATTCAGGACATATAGAAATTGCTGACTGGATTGAATCAGAGCAACTCTTTGGCTGCGTGCGAGAGTTTCAGCAGAAATTAATGCTGGAGCCTGGTCTGATTCATCGCATAAATGGCGGCACTTTAATTATCTCACTACGCACTATTCTGACCCAGCCTCTGATGTGGCTGCGCCTGAAGAAAATTTTTCAAAGTCAGCAATATATATGGCACTCTCCTGATGAAACCCGCACTCTGCCCGTTGCGATACACCCCATGCCATTGCGTTTTCGCTTACTGATTGCTGGTGATCGCGACGCGCTGGCGGAATTTCAGGAGACAGAACCAGAACTGGCCGCATTTGCGATATATAGCGAGTTCGAAGATGAAATGCATATCGAGCAGGATGGTAAAATAGGTGACTGGTGCCAGTGGGTACGCTATGTCACTGATGATTTGCATTCAAAAGTGGTGCAGCCGGATCTGTGGCCCGTTCTGATAAAAGAGGGGGGGCGTTATACAGGTGATAACAAAGTACTGCCACTCTGCCCTTGCTGGATTAATCGCCAGCTTCAGGAGGCGATCTTCTATAGCAAAGAGGAGCCCCTCACGGGTCAGCACCTGAATAATGCACTGGAAACCAGAGCATGGCGTGAAGGGTTTCTCGCTCAACAAATTCATGATGACATTCTTTCGGAGCAGATTCAGATAAAGACATTTGGTCAGGTAACAGGCCAGGTCAACGGCCTGTCCGTGGTAGAATTTCCCGGCCATCCCAGAGCATATGGAGAACCCTTCCGAATTAGTTGTGTGGTACACCCAGGCGATGGTGAATTTACTGATGTCGAGCGTAAAATTGAACTCGGCGGCAGCATTCATGCTAAGGGAGTGATGATTTTACAAGCCTGGCTGGTTTCACAATTAAAACTCGATCAGCAAATTCCATTCTCTGCCTCACTGGTATTTGAACAGTCTTATTCGGAGTTCGATGGCGACAGCGCTTCGCTGGCAGAGCTTTGTGCCCTAATTAGTGCGCTGGCCAGTCAGCCCGTCAATCAGCACATTGCGGTTACCGGCTCAATTGATCAATTTGGTAACGTCCAGCCCGTGGGAGGAGTTAATGAAAAAATTGAAGGTTTCTTTAAAATCTGCGCGCAACGCGGGTTAATCGGCAACCAAGGGGTCATTCTACCTGTCAGCAATATTCGTCATCTGAGTCTGCGGGATGAGGTCGTTGCCGCCGTTAAAGCAGGAAATTTTCATCTGTGGGCGGTCAGCCAGGTTGAGCAGGCAGTACCTCTTTTAATGAACCTGGGCTGGCAGTCTGAACATCCGCCCTGCTTACTTGGCATCATTCAGCAAAGAATTAATCATTTACATCAGCAGGACGGGCGTCAGCGTTGCTGGTCATTACGCCTGCGGAATTGGTTCAGTAAAAACTGATCAGAGTTCTTCAGCCTGTATTTATTCACTAAAATTAAACGCTTACAGATATATAAGGATAATAACCTAATGACAAATAAGCGCAATTTCTACACCAGAGAGGATCTAATCGCATCAGGTCGCGGGGAGCTATTTGGTGCTGACGGCCCGCCTCTGCCCTCTGGTAAAATGTTAATGATGGATCGTGTGGTAAAAATTGACGAAACTGGCGGCAACCACAATAAAGGCTATATTGAAGCAGAACTGGATATTCATCCGGATTTATGGTTCTTTGACTGCCACTTCATCAACGATCCCGTCATGCCGGGGTGTCTCGGTTTGGATGCAATGTGGCAGCTGGTTGGTTTTTATCTTGGCTGGCTTGGTGCTGAGGGAAAAGGACGTGCCTTAGGCGTTGGGGAAGTCAAATTCACCAGCCAGGTGTTACCCACCGCCACAAAAGTCTGCTATCGCATCCATTTCAAACGTGTTATTACGCGTAAACTTGTGATGGGAATTGCTGATGGAGAAACGCTTGTGGATGGTCAGATCATTTATACTGCCAGCGATCTTAAAGTTGGTTTGTTTAAAAATCCAAACCGATTTTAAACAATCCCAGCCTGCTCTGCCAGCAACCACACTGACTCACACTGTTTTTTTACGTGACTGTGTCACATAAACTGCCTGGCGGGCAATCTGGTCTGAAACTTGCTGCCACCCCTGTCCTAATGTTTCAACAAGGCCATTATAACCATCGCTATGTTGTGGCAGAATCAGTCTGAAATCCTGCTGAAAAATCTCATCTCCACACTGCAATACCCAGTCACCGGTGACAACCGCCCTGCCATCATAACGCCCGTGAAAACCAGTCACATTGACATTTAGCGTATCAGGATGCAGCCCCAGAGGCCTGTCTGAGATCATCCTGTCGGCCAATCGGGATGACAGAGAAGTCACCATAGCTAATTTGAGCTGCTGCTCGAGCGGGCTGGCCCATAGATTACTGCTCGCGATAACATATTTCACATCACTGGTCTGATACACAATTCCATTACCCGCAAGGTAGTCCGGCAAAGCAACCTGATCTACCCAAATAGCCGGAGTGTGCTCGCCAGATTGCTGACGTTCTCTGCCCGCCTGCTGCTCCATCACCAGTGGGATCTGATAGTAAACTGGCCCGGAGACTCTGCTACAACTGGCTACAGCTGATACTACCAGCAGGGCACAAATCCATCTCATCACTGTTTAATCCTCCCTGGCTTAGGATCCTGCCCCGGTTTTGCTTCGAACACCAAAGCGTTACTTTTAGTATTCAGCGTCCTCAGGAGCGGTTGTAACTCACGTAATACCTGCTCCAAACGTTGCATATCCCCCATAATGCGATCGTAGGCAAGCGAGCCTGGCTGAACCCCCTTAAGACTGCGGTTAAGTGCCAGCAGCGTTTTTTGCAAATCAGAAGGCAGTTTTTGCATCTGTTCGCTACTAACGAGCTGATTGAGTGTAACAAGCGTACGTTGTAGCTCGCGTAAAGAGCTCTGGCTCTCTTTTAACGTCATGTTGACTTCACCGACCATCTGGTTGAGCGGCAGCTGATTAATTTTATCCAGCACCGCCACCAGTTTTTGCTGAATCTGGTTAAAACCCCCGCTAGTCGTTGCGATAACTTCATATCCTGCCACTGTTCTTGGCCGCTTATAAGAACCATCGTTGCGGTAGAAATCGAGGTCGACATAAAGTGCCCCAGTTAGCAGGTTGGCCGTTTTAAGAGATCCACGCAGACCCTGGCGCTCACTATCTGTCAGTCGCTTCTCAAAATTAAAACCTTTGCCCATCAGGCCCTGGAAGCGATCTGGCTCAATACGTACCAGTACGGGTATCCGATAATCATCTTCCAGGCGCTGTACCTCCCCTAGAAATCTGAACGGTGCTTCAGCCACAGTACCTAAACGGATACCACGGAACTCGACAGGCGCACCCGGTTTCAGGCCCCGAATAGATTCATTAAAAAACATCAGATAATCTTTATGAACATTATAAATTGAATCCTGAATACTGCGTTGATTATCAAATAACCGATATTCCGCTAAATTTTTAGCAGGGGGCCCCGGTTTCCTGCCATAGGGAGTATCAAAACTAACACCGCCACTCAATAGTGTGGTTAACGAACCCACATCTACCCGCATCCCTGACGCAGAGAAATCCACAGCAATTCCGCTATCGTTCCAGAAGCGGACGTTGGTCGTCACCAGACGGTCATAAGGAGCTTCGATAAACAACTGATAGGTCATCATGCGTTTTTCCGCATCGAATTTCGCCATTTCGACGTAACCGACACGATAGCCACGAAATAACACCGGGTCGCCTGGATCGAGCTGGCCTGCTTTTTCACTATCTACAATAACGCGGATACCCTTGGCATCAAGGGGAGCCAGTGGCGGTGCGTTCAGCAGCTGATATTGTTGACGTTTTTCACCCTGTCTGCCCGGACGCAGTTCTATATAGACGCCCGAGAGCAGAGTCCCGAGGCCACTTACGCCGGAACGACCAATCGTTGGTTTTACTACCCAGAATACGGTGTCACTTTTTAGCAGCTTACTCATCCCTGAATTCAGTCGTGCAGTAATATCCACATGGTGCAAATCATCAGAAAGCACTACGTTGCTTACCACACCGACATCAACACTGCGGCTTTTAATTGCCGTTTTACCTGCGACAATGCCCTCAGCATTAGTCGTGATAAGTTCCACCTCAGGCCCCTGCTGGCTGTAATGCCAGTAAAGGATCCAGCCGCCAATCACCAGAGTTACCACAGGAACAATCCATACTGGTGACCAGCGTTTGATCTTCTCAATCCTGGCTGAATCCTGATTATTCGCCTGCAAACCTCAACTCCTTTGCCATATATCCTCTCCTCCTGTCCCACATCAGGCGAGGATCGAATGCCATCGCGGCAATCATCGTTATGATTACTACCAGTGCAAAAAACAATATGCCACTACCCGGGTCGACATTCATCAATCGGCCTATTCTGACCAGCGATGAAAGAACGGCAATCACAAATACATCAATCATGGACCAGCGCCCGACAAACTCAACCATTTCGTAAATCAGATGCATTTTTTTGCTGTCACGATGCCCAAACCCAGCCGTATTCCAGCACAGCCAGCCAAGCGCCAGCATCTTGAGAGAAGGCCCCATAATACTGGCAATAAAAATGATTAATGCTACCGGATAAGAACCATCACGCCACAATAGCATGATGCCAGACATAATTGTTGAGGTCGTTTTGCTTCCCGGCGCTTCAATAACCATTACCGGCACTAGGTTAGCCGGAAAATAGAGCATTGCCGAAGTAAGCAGTAATGCCAGTGTCCATTGTAAACTCTGGTGACGGCGAGGCGCACCGCGCGAGTAACAACGAGGGCACTGAACCTGATTTGCAGGTAAAATAGCTGTACAACCGCCACAGGAACGTAACCCCTGCTCAAGGCCGCTGATGCCCGCTACTGGCGCCGATGGCAGCGCTGGCAGTGGTGCGATTTGCTGCCAGAGTAATCGCTTATCTATACACATAAAGGCACGCAATTGCAGCAAACAAAACAGACACCATGGAATAAAACCAGCCCCCAGACCAATGCCACCATAAGCCATTAGTTTAACAAAGCTTACCATAACACCAGCAAGAAAGATCTCTGCCATCCCCCATGCTTTAAGTTGAAATAGCAGCCAGGCCATCTTTGCTTTTAATATCCGCCCGGGCAGAAGCTGATGGCTCAGTAACAAGATCGCTAACATGCAAAATGCGGGAATTATCTGAGCGAATAATAGAAAAAAAACCGCCAGACTAACATAATTTTCCTTTATCATAGCGCCGGGAATTTGCCACAACGTAATTTGATTACTCAGACTGGCAACGTCAATACTGATGAAAGGGAAGAAATTAGCCAATAGCAGCATACACAGTGCCGCCACCGTATAGCCCGTGGCGCGCTTGCGGGAATCATCCCAGTATGTAAACAGCGTCGAATGACAACGTGGGCAACGCGCTCTGTGCCCCGGTGCGATTGCCGGGAGCAGGATCGTTAAATCACATTGTGAACAGAGCATCCATTCTTCAGCCTGATAAGAAGTAGACATAAGGTTCTCCAGCCTTTTATCCGCTTTTGCGTAATGATTCAAGGTATTCCCAGCGTTCAAACGCTGCCTCAAGCGCCTGCTCCGATGACGATAGCGCATCCAGTACTGGCTGAGTCACGTCATGGGGCTGACGGTAAAAGCCTGCCTCATTTACCTGGGATTGTAGTCTGGCCAGTTCTGCCTCCAGCGTTTCCAGCATTGACGGCATCTGTTCCAGTTCACGTTGCAGGTTATAGCTCAATTTCCCAGTATTGGACCGGGATTTAACACTTTCATATTTGGATTTTTGTTCACGGGTAACAAGCGCTGCCTCTGCTTTAATCGGCAGGGGCTTACGATTCTGCTGCCAGTTTTCATGCTGCTGCCAGGCATCATAATAGCCACCGACGAAATTTTCGATATCTCCATTACCCTCGAAAATCCAACATTCAGTTACCGTATTATCGACAAACCGACGATCATGACTAACTAACAGCACCGTTCCCTGGTAACTCCCAATCAGTGCCTCAAGTAACTCAAGTGTTTCTACATCCAAATCGTTAGTTGGTTCATCAAGAATAAGTAAATTGCTGGGCTTGAGAAATAATTTAGCTAATAACAATCGGTTACGCTCACCTCCCGACAGCGCACGTACCGGAGTCATCGCTCGCTTAGGGTGAAACAAAAAATCCTGCAAATATCCCAATACATGGCGAGGCTTGCCATTGATCATCACCTCCTGTTTACCGTCTGCCAGACTGTTCATTACGGTATCGTCAGGATCGAGTTCTGAGCGATGCTGATCAAAATAGGCAATCGATAAATTAGTACCCCGACAGACCAGACCACTATCCGCTAGCAACTCGCCTGACATCAACCGTAGCAGCGTAGTTTTGCCACTACCATTGGGGCCTATCAGGGCGATTTTATCTCCACGTTGCACGAGTGCTGAGAAATTATTTACCAGTGTTTTTCCGGCAGTGCTGTAGCTAACCTGTTCCAGTTCAAAAACAACCTTGCCTGAGCGCGCAGCGGTACCCGCCTCCATAGTGGCTTTTCCCATGACCTCGCGCCGTTGTGAACGCTCACGCCGCAAGGCCTGCAAAGCCCGGACACGTCCCTCATTGCGGGTGCGCCTGGCTTTTATTCCCTGACGAATCCATACCTCTTCCTGTTGCAGTTTCGAATCAAATTGTGCGTTTTGCACCTCCTCCACTCGCAACTCCGCCTCTTTGCCAGCCAGATAGCGATCGTAATTCCCGGGCCAGGAAACCAGCCTGCCCCGGTCAAGATCAATAATCCGGGTAGCCATGCTACGAATAAAAGCGCGGTCATGGGATATAAAAACGATACTCCCGTGAAAATCAGCCAGAAACGTTTCCAGCCAGCTGATAGTCTCAATATCCAGATGGTTTGTTGGTTCATCGAGTAGTAGCACTTGGGGGGAGCAGACCAGCGCTCGGGCCAGCGACGCCTTGCGCAGCCAGCCTCCAGAGAGGGATGAAAGTAACATGTCAGGTTGCAGACCAGTTTGCTGCAATACGTCACTGATACGGCGTTCAAGCTGCCACAAGTTCTGGTGGTCAAGAATATGCTGCAAGCGCGCCATTTCATCAAGATTGTGTTCGTCTGGATTCACCATCATGGCCTGGGACAGGGCGTGCCACTTTTTTAGTATCGCCGCCTGCTGCTCAACTCCCTCGGTAACGTAGTCATACACTGAGCAGGTTTTATCACGCGGGGGGTCCTGTTGCAGGCGTGCAACAACCAGATCTTTCTGGCAGACCACCCGCCCATCATCCAGTGGCTGCTCCTGACTGATGACTTTCATCAGTGTGGATTTACCTGCACCATTACGCCCCACCAGGCAAAGGCGCTCATGCTCTTCAATATGGAGATCACAGTTATCAAGCAATGGTGCATCACCAAAAGCCAGTCTGGCACCATAGATACTAATAAGTGACATTAACGCACTTCCTTAACTCACGAACTCACATGGGTAATCTGCCAGCAGTGGCGACTATGACGCTGACGAGCGAAATCCGGAGATTGCGTTTTTGCGGTAATATCATCCGCCTGCAATCCCAGTGCGTTAAGCCCGTCATAGTCCATTTTGAAGCCACGTCTGTTATTAGAAAAAAGGATAGTACCATTATGGCGCAACAGCCGCTTTAGAACGCCCATCAGGCGCAGATGATCACGCTGGACATCGAAATCCTCCTCCATTCGTTTTGAATTAGAAAAGGTAGGAGGATCAATAAAAATGAGGTCAAACTGCTCTTTCGTCTCGCTCATCCAGTTTAAACAATCCGCCTGAATCAGGCGGTGCTGGCGCCCGGTCAGGCTATTGAGCTGCAGATTGCGGGCTGCCCATTCAAGATAAGTGCGCGACATATCTACTGTCGTGGTAGATCGAGCACCGCCCAGCCCAGCCTGTACGCTGGCGCTACCGGTATAGGCAAAGAGATTAAGGAAATCCTTACCTTTGCTAAGCTGATTCAGCCTGCGCCGTACAGCACGATTATCAGGAAACAGGCCTGTGTCGAGATAATCGGTCAGATTCACCCAAAATTGCGCATCATACTCACGCACGAGGATACTTTCGCTTTTATCACTCAGTTTCTGATATTGACTGCTGCCCCGTTGCCTCTGGCGGGTCTTTAATATCAGACGACTGGCCGTCACCCCAAGTACCTCCTGCGTACAGGCTATAACATCCATCAGGCGCCGGCGGGCACGGGCTGCATCAACTGTTTTAGGGGCAGCATACTCCTGAATCACCACCCAGTCGGCATAGCGATCTACTGCCACGTTATATTCAGAAAGATCGGCATCATACAGACGATAACAGTCAATTCCCTCCCGGCGTGCCCATTTATCCAGTTTCTTATGATTTTTCCGCAGCCTGTTGCCATAAGCGGTGACTGGTTCTATAACCATCTGTTCGCTACTGGCACTGGTGAGATAATAATTTTTTTGTATACAATCCAGGGGGCCATTTTTCGCTTTGAACTGGCGGTCTGCACGTAGCTGGAGATAGCCCATGAGTTCTTCTGAAGCGCTGAAGATCGACAACCTCCAGCCGCCGAATTGCTGTTTCATTATCCGGCCAAACTGACCATACAACGCAATAAGAGCAGGTTCGCTATCAAGGCGCTCTCCATAGGGTGGATTAGTTACCACCGTGCCGCAGGGGCCATGAGGTAGAGGGTTATTTAAATCCGACGCTTCGCTTTGAACAAAACTGATTAATTCAGCAATACCTGCGTGACGGGCATTGAGCCGAGCCTGTTCCAGTACCCCGGCATCGTTGTCATAACCAAAAAAATGTGGGGATACTTTTTGCATGCCTGTTTTTGCCCTGTCCCGCGCGTCATCAATAATACTTTTCCATAAACCAGCATCAAATGTTGACAGGCCCTGTACTCCCCAGTGACGCCGGTAAAGCCCCGGAGCACAGTCGGCCGCCATCATTGCTGCTTCAATCAGCAAAGTGCCGGAACCACACATCGGGTCAATAAGCGGCGTATTCATCTGCCAGCCAGAACGAGTGATAATCGCCGCTGCCAAATTCTCTTTCAGTGGCGCCTGCCCGGCCTGCAAACGATACCCACGCTGATGTAACCCCTCTCCGGCCAGATCAAGCGAAATAGTCGCTTTATCTCTGTTGAGCCAGACATTAATGCGGATATCAGGCTGGTCACGCCTGACCTCAGGACGCATCATTCCCTGACGGGTAAAGCAGTCAGTAATAGCATCTTTCACCTTTAATGCACCGTACTGACTGTTGCGAATGACTGCGCTGGTGCCATTAAAATGCACTGCAAAAGTTTTACTACTGTTAAATAGCGACGGCCAGTTGATAGCCTGTGCCCCAAGATAGAGGTCAATATCGCTGTAAACAGCGCATGTAGTAAGTGGCAGTAAAACGCGTGATGCAAGCCGGCTCCATATCAGCGACTGATACATCAAAAGAGCATCACCCTGATAATGCACACCGCCCTGAACTACCTGGCAGCCCGTAGCACCCAACTGCATGAGTTCTTTTTTTAACAGTTCTTCCAACCCATGCGCTGTGCTGGCAAAAAGAGAATTAATCATGTCACATATTATCTGAGAAAAATTGTGGCGCATTATAGCTAAGATGTTACTTATGTCATAAAGTTAGCCGCTTTCACCTCTGGTTTCCTTTCATTGCTTATGTCTGGAGTAAACATGTTTTCCCTATCTGATCTGTATGTCTGGCCCATAAAATCAATGCGCGGATTACAGCTCTCTCATGCAAAGGTCTGCAATAGTGGACTCGCTTTTGACCGCATATTGATGGTGACTGACCAGGCCGGAAAGTTTATCACTGCCCGGCAGTTTCCGCATATGTTACTATTTACTCCCGCACTGATTATCGACGGTTTATGTCTCACCGCACCAGATGGCAGTAGCGCTACCATACGCTTTGCCGATTTCTCCAACGAACTGATGCCAACAGAGGTTTGGGGCGATCGGTTCCCATCGCACGTTGCTCCCCGTGAAATCAATCAGTGGCTGAGCAGTTTCTTCCCCATACCAGTCCAGCTGCGCTTTGCAGGAATCAAATCTGAACGCCGCAGGAAGCAGTTACCAGACATCCCCCTTGCATTTGCCGATGGTTATCCGTTCCTGTTGATCAATAGCGCCTCACTTGAAGATTTGCAGGGTCGCACTTCCGCTGAGATAAGTTTAGCGCAGTTTCGTGCCAACATGATTGTCACCGGTGCTACGGCATGGGATGAGGATAACTGGGCCCGAATTCGTATTGGCAAAGTTGATTTTAAAATAGCTAAACCTTGCCGTCGTTGTCTGCTGATAACAATCAATCACGAATCCGGCACCAGGCACCCTGATGGTGAACCTTTGACAACACTACAGACATTTCGTCGTGCCTGTGATGGCAGCGGTGATGTAGATTTTGGCTTACATCTTGTCGCCGAAAACAGCGGTATCATCCGCATAACAGATGGAATAACGGTGCTGGAACGCAAAACTCCCCGGCAATACCTGCTGAATGCAGGCAGTCAACAACACCGTGTTCAGCCGCACAAAACAAAAAATGTCACGATTATTTATCAGGGTCAGCCAGTAAAAGGTAATAATCAGCAGGTACTGCTTGAGCAACTTGAAGAGCATGGTTTTTCTATTCCCTACTCCTGCCGGGCCGGGCTGTGCGGTAGCTGCCGCCTGAAATTAATTTCAGGTCAGGTACATCCGCTAAAACAGGATGCCATCTCTGATGACCGCACTATTCTCTCCTGCTGCTGTATACCCGCCAGCGATATAGAACTGGTGCCACTATAAAAACCGGCTTCATCACGACGATACAAATGATATTTAGCAGTGATTATCTATTCAGAAATTTGAATGTATTAACTAATGCCGGTAATATTATAGTTTAATCCGGTAAAGCAAAGGACATCAGAAAACATCTCCTGATCCTAAGGATATATCGCGGGAATGGACGGAAACAGGTATTTTTTTCTAAAAGAAATTTGCAGAAAATGGTTCGGCGTTTAACGCACACAAGATAAATTAGTTACAAATTGGAAGTAACAGATAAAATTTAATCGTTAATCGTTAATCGTTAATCGTTAATCGTTAATCGTTAATCGTTAATCGTTAAACATTCTTATTTACTGCAAAATATCTCAACAATAATGTCAATAACAAGCTGTTGTATGTATATCTGTTAATTTTTTGAACGGCTATTCAAACCTTCACTCATTATCGCTGCTTTAACTTTACGATAACAAATAATCTTATAAATTTCCCATCTTACCTTCTTATTTTAAAACTTGTGATACAAGCCTGCCATATGTTATAGAATGGATAAGTGGTTATCTTACTATTTTTGATATGGTATAGGAGATAAAGTAAAAATGATCAGTAAAATTGATCTGTACAAAGGCGTTTTTGTAACCATATTATGGGGAATAAATTTTTCTTTTATAGAAATTGGATTAAAAGATCTTGACCCATTTAATATGACATTTTTAAGATTCTTATTTTGTGTTTTTCCATTAGCCTTTTTCATCAAAAAGCCAGCCAATATATCCTGGTTCAATATTGCACTACACGGATTTTTGTTTGGAGCTGGTTTGTGGTGGATTGTAAACCTTGCCATGTACAATGGCCTTTCTCCTGGCTTATCTTCTGTTTTTTTGCAGTTTAGTGCCTTCTTTACGATCATACTGAGTCGTCTTTTTTTCAAAGAAAGATTATCTCTGAGGCAAATAGCAGGGATGATCATCTCTTTTTGTGGCTTACTACTTATTACTGTATTTTCAAACGAAAACTCAACTAAAGCAGGCATCTTCCTTGTTATTATAGCAGCTATTTCATGGTCTTTTTGTAATATTATAATAAAATATTATAAACCATCTGACATGGCAGGTTTCATTGTCTGGTCAAGCCTTTTCTCCGCTCCAATGATTTTTCTTCTGACTTTAGCTGTTAAAGGCAGAGAAGTCATTTTTTCAATGGCAGACCATATCAATTATACCTCTTTTCTTTCAGTATTATTCCAATCTTACGTAACAACTATTTTTGGTTTCATAGTGTGGAATAATCTGTTAAAAAAATATAATGCTGCTTCTGTAGCTCCTCTATCTTTGATTGTTCCTGTATCAGGAATCATCACATCTTATCTGGTTTTTGATGAAAAATTAGGATACGATCAATTACTTTCTGTAGCCGTTATAATTTTTGGCATATATATTTTTTTGGATACCAAAAAAAGAGTTGAGATCATTTCCTAACCCGCTCCGGTTTCTGCATTTACGCAGATTCCAGCCTGGCACAGATTTATCCGGGAAATTAAGATGAAGACAGACATTTATCTTTTCATTCCCTAAACAACGGTTTGGTGAGGTTTGCCGTTACCGTGTGGATTCACAGACCATGAATACAGCACACTCTTGTACCACTAAGGAAGGCGAAAAGTGGAGTTCACAGAGGTTTTTTCTCAGGGCCAGTTTAAAATAGTGGTGTCGCTGAAATCCTCAATCAGGATTTCTATCGCATCAAATATGGCAGGCCAAAATGTAGAATGAGGCCTTTTAGCGGCTAAAGTATAAAAAACCTCTGTGAATTATGTGCGTCAGATGATATTACCCCGCCTGTGCGCAGGAAGTCCCAGTTTATTTTTTAACACGAATTCGGGATCTTCGGTCAATGAGCTGACGTGTGTGAGGGTTATAATAGCGCTCAGGCCATATCTCAGACGGATGTACTGCAATTGCCTCTGCTATCAGCCATTCTCCTTTAGGCCATGGACGGACAAGAGCATTATTCAGTGTGGATGGCCGCAGGCCCGCTGCACGTGAACCCGCCGCAAGCGTAGTGTTTTTCTTATGTAGTGCAGCAATAATATCGGCCGGGTGCCAGTCTGTTTTTTTTACCGGATGCAGGCCTGCATTATTATCTGTTTTGAGGGTGAACACTCCCTGCTCTGATTTTAACATTTTTTCATCTCCTTACTGATTTTCAAAATAATAGCGATATAACTAGTTCATGTTATTTAAAAAATACTGCCTGAATCTTTTATGAAAAAGCATCGTTCTTCATTAAACTTCTGATTTATTTTAACGCATGATTTTTACTGAATTTTACTATTCTGGCATGGCCCGATATTCTGGTATGGCCACTGATTCTGACATCATCATTTATTACTGAATATCCCGTGATTCTGACATTATCAGAGATTTTTGCATTCCCCGAAACCGATAAATTACCCGATACCCAGGCATAGCCTGAAATATGTGCGCTGCCGTAAATATGTGCTTTACCACAGACTATAGCGTTTTCTGATATACAGGCATCATCATATACCCACGCATTATCAAATACCCATGAATCACCCTCATGGCTCAGATTTGATTCTTTCTCAATCCAGCCGCCTAAATCCCCTTTTATGACGTCGCCGAAAGATTTAAGTGCCCGGATCCGGTACAGTTTTTTATATCCCACCGTCCTCACTGAGGCGTGAACTGTCTCGAACTTTTTCATTTTACTGTTACATCCTTATTTATTGTCAAGGTATCAGCCTGATATAAAATAGCTCCGGTGTTGAAGTACACTACTGATGTTTGCCCTAGTGTGGCGTTTCATTTAAAAACTTTCTGTCATTGCCAGCACATATCAATCTACTGCTATTTTTTACAGAAAAACCTTGCAGAAAAATAGCCAGATTAAGAGATGAGATAAAAGATAACAGTAAGCAGATATACTACAATCTTTTAAATAATCCCGTTTATTAGCTTTCAGCTATATTACCTTTTTAAAAGATACCCCAATCTTAATATTTCCGATAGAGTTATCGGTTTCCGACGATAAAGGGTATATTCTAACTATTATTACTAGAATTATTTTACTAATTCGATGCTTAATATCTCCATTATATTGCAACGCACTTCTTTGATAAAAATTTCTATTAAAATCAGTAAAATAAATAAAATACCTCTTTATTTTACTCATTAGCTTTTTACAACATATTAATATTTATGTAATTTTTGTGAAGTTCATCATATTCAAATTCACTGCAATACACTAAGGTGCAAAATAGTTATTAATTTCCGTTGTTAAAACCGAAAAACATTAAAAGGAATTTATTATGGAAAACGCCCCCCTGTCAGAAAGCGATTTTATCGCCGCTGCCACCAGAATTTTTGATAATTTTGCTGACCCAGTAATTATATCAAGCCCGGATTCAAGGATTCTCTATGTAAACCCCGCTCAGGTAAAGCATCATGGCCTGAGGACACCCAGTGATATGACCGGCCGCTATTATGATGAAGTTCACTCTGCTCTTTACGAGAATGAGCAGTCAGTAAACAGCTGGAAAAAGCAGGATCAAAAGATTGCTGCTAACCCCCTGCGGGATCTGAAGATGCTGGAAGTCCATCCGGGAGAGGCAGACAGACCTTATACCGTCAGGAAAACCGCGCTGTTTAATCAGAATGAGGAGGTCATGGGCGTGCTGCTGCATTTCAGATATCTGGAGATCTTCCGCCCCAATGATTTCATTAAGGGAAAGCTGCCCGGTTCACTGTTACTCAACTGCCCGGATGATTTTTTTACCGAAAGAGAGTGCGAAATCATCTTCCTCAGGCTACAGGGGATGTCGAGCAAGGCGATTGCGAAAATCCTCAGGCGCTCCCCGAGTACCATTGAAAATGCGATACAGCATATGTATGAAAGCGCCGGCGTTAACAATGCCACCGACTTTGCCGAATTCTGTGAAAACCGCGGGCTGCACTGCTACCTGCCGCACCGGTTTCTCGACCAGAAACACTTTTCATTCGAGTGCGGCTCGTTTGAATTGTAAAGACGGGATTAGAGATCAAACCCAACTTACCAAGATTGTTTTATTCTTTTAGCGGCGTCGGCCCTGAACTTTATTTTTAAGCGCGCAGACAATTAGTTAAATCGGCATCATGTAGTTTTGCTCTGAAGATTGTCTGCCCAGATTTACTTATTTCTCGCCATCGATGTATTCGGCATCTGTACATAATGCCCAGCAGCCACACAGCAAAAAGATTGCAAGGGTCTTTTGAAGCGTAAAAATCACCAGCGCTCTGCTCTTCCAGGAAAAGCATCAGACCGTTTTGGTGTCAAAACGAGGAGAGATTAAGGATAAAGGGTCTGCCATTAAATCTACATCGCGACTAACTCAGCTCAGCTACTATTTTCTATAAAACATTAAAAGTAATTAATTATAATCAGATATAATTAATTACTATAAGTAACTAATTGTAAAAAATTATGTTGGCCTTTACTCTGAATAGGTGAATTTTCTTAATGTAATTGATTTTCTGCACGCAGTATTCAAACTAAGGAGATAATTGTATGCATCCTATCAGACCAACATCTTCAAACTCATCCCCCATGTATAACCGGTCAAACTCTCTTCCACAATCAGGCCAGCAGCCATCGAGTTCAAATTCAGATGGTACCAAAATGTCGGCATTAGAAAGACGTTCTCTAGCACTTCATAGCACATTCAGAAGTTTATCAATGGAGGAAAGTAGCTCCGGAAGAAATGTAGCGGGAGACCTGCCTTTACATGAAATGAATTCGGGCATTGACTTATTCTACGAAGATCAATCAGCTCTAAGAGAACGAGGTAGAGCAGATACCTCTGCCCGGTCCAGTTCATCTAGTATTACTGGGGGAGTCATAGCAAATGCAGCTAAATGGAGGAATTTTACTTCTGATATCACCAGTAGCGCCGATGCGATGCGCGATATGCGTAGAGATTTTGACAGCATTAAAGACACGTCTAATCTGAGTGGCCAGTTTATTAAGGATTTCAGGCGGGATAAGTATAAAGTTAATGGCAAACTTATTCCTAATAATGATTTCACTGCATTAGAAAGTGCCATTCCTGATCTTCGAAAACGCCAGCTGGTATCAGCATATGCAAATCAAACAATCTTTGCTGATCCGACTAATGAAATTTTGTCAGCCCAGAATTTACTCAAAAAATTTGTTTTTGATACCTCTTCTTCTCAGGCTTCCTCTTATGATATCAAAAGTATCAATGATAAAGAGACTAAATTAACTGCTAAATATGAAGCAAAATTAAAAGCTATTGATCCCTTAGAACTCAGTGATTCGGACAAAATATACTCTTCTGCAGGTATGAAAATAAAAATCATTCTCTCAGAAAACCAGCCACCACAACCGGAGTACTCCTATTTTCTCAAAGAAAGAAGGTCACTTGGTAACTCTCTGGGCTGCATTCGATGGAACTAAGTAAGGTGAGCCATTACCTTACTTATGAGCCACCGGACTGGGGAAACCACTCAGTTTGATGAGCTGCCAAAAGAAAAGACTATCGCTGCTCCCGGAAAAGGAGAGCCATAAGAGACTCTGCCGGAGGACTGAAACGGATTTTTAGTCCCCCGCCACCATAACGATTATAATAATCTGAAAAAATTTCGGTATCTCAGACGCCATACCTTTTTGCCTGTCGGAGGTACAAAAAGAAACAGACCTCCCGAATCAGGAAGTCGGTATGCTTTATCTGCTGGCTTTGCAGCATCAACCTGTTTCACAGTCAACATGTGGGCATAATTTAAAAGGGTTGATTGATATGCCCACAATATGCCCGCAAAAGATCGTTGTAGTCAATTCCCTTGGGGTAACTTCTGATCTCAATCTTTTTCGCTAGTTCTTTGTCTGGAGGGAATTTTATTCTTGTGAGGTTATACTGATTCACTTCTCTATGGCGTTCCCTGCAGGGATCGAACCTGCAACTAGCCCTTAGGAGGGGCTCGTTATATCCATTTAACTAAGGGAACGTTGAAGTTGAATAAGTGTTTATACTGTCCGGGCTCGCTTTTATCCTACCGTAACTATTAACTTTTTATCAAGACGTACATTATTATCGCTTTATATGTATCGTGCATTTTTTCGATAATATTGTGATGGATGCAAAACAATTATGCTCGCTGTACAAGCACTGGCACTGGATTTCGTCAGCCCAGACAGCAGATTTTGTTGGGAAAATCGGTCAGTGTTTCTCTGGCAAAATCTGACTCAGACACCCCATCATAACCTCCTTCCGTTTGATTTTTGCGGACGAATGATTCCCTGCCTCCATTGCTGCTGGCCGTATTTTTACAGCCCGTCATTCGACCCCATGTACCAATTCGTGTCCTGCGCCATAACATGAAAGATGTTTTAGGTTAAACTTTATTACGTAATACTGACAGGTGTAATTGTTACTATAATCCAGTAAATTCTGCTAGTATTTTGGTAATAATGCTGAATTGTTGCTCATAATGTAGTCATACAGTAACAGATTTTTTATAGCGCTAATGTGTACTTTGTTGATAATGTCTAATCAACGCAAACATCGCTGTATTATCAGGATTTTTTATGCCCGAACAACCGACAGCTCCCAGTGTTAAACTTCGTCCTCTTGAGGAAGAGGATCTCACTTTCGTCCACCAGCTGGACAATAACGCAAGTGTAATGCGTTATTGGTTTGAGGAGCCTTATGAAGCATTTGTAGAGCTGACCGATCTTTATCACAAACACATTCATGATCAAAGTGAGCGGCGTTTCGTGGTAGAAAGTAACGGAACCAAAGCAGGGCTGGTTGAGCTGGTTGAAATTAATCATATTCATCGCCGGGCTGAATTTCAGATCATTATCGACCCCATACATCAGGGTAGCGGTCTGGCCAGCCGGGCAGCGAAACTGGCAATGGAGTATGGATTTTCAGTGCTAAACCTCTATAAACTTTATCTGATTGTCGATAAAGAAAATAAGAAAGCCATTCATATCTACAGCAAGCTGGGGTTTGAGATTGAAGGCGTGCTGAAGCAGGAGTTCTTTATCCATGGTGAATACCGTGACACCATTCGTATGTGCATTTTTCAGCATCAATATCTTGAAAAACATAAATCATTTAATAACAATAAGTTACTCACACCATCAGCACAATAATGCTGTCAACGGTTCCCTACCGGTGATATGCCAACATCAGACAAATTGACGTTAATGTATACTCATTTCCTTATACCTGAGCGTCTGGACGTTTCTGACACCCAGGCCAGAATAGTAATCGGGCTGGTCTGGGATCGTGTATCGGCCCAAGCCGCTGGATATAAAAGCAAATTATCTGTGCAATCGATTATAACAGACAGGATTATTGCCCTGGTGTCCGCTGGCACAACAGAACATCCTGGCCTGACTTAATGGCATTTCCTCCTTGAGAAGTTATCAGTATATGTATGATGACTATTAAACCATCTTCATTCAGTGTATAACCAGGAGCACTAGCCAAACACATTCTCAATATAACGTTCCAGCGCAATACGTGAGCAAAAACCATGGGGAATACCGTAATGCTCTTCGAACTTTCCAGTCGGATTAATGGGGAATCGGGTATAGTGATCGCAGGTTTTTATCCCTGAGGCTGGTTCTGCAAAATTGAGACTCTTCTCTTTCAGTACGGGATGAATGATCAGAGCCGTTCTCCCCATACGCGCTTCACGATTGACATATACATAATTATCTCCCCGATGGTATCCATACGTTTTGGAGGTAATTGTATCCACTTTAAAACCCGCTTTCTCCAGGACCTGAGCCACTTCGTTAGGTCGTAAATACATATCCAATCCTCCAGATTTTATGCTGCTAAAATAGTTTTATGCCTATATATAGTAACGACCAGAATTTGATCTCTCAGATTCATCCATAAAACAGCTATCACATGACAACCTTTTAGTTACAAAATCCCGGGGTGATGGCCAAAAATCCACCCGGTATGTGAAGCCAGTTCCCTCACGGAGCACAGACCCGGCATTTACCCCCTGTTAAATGTCGTAGCGATGCTTATCCTGACTCAAATTTTACTTTACCTGCTGATTTTGTTGTTTTTCCACTAGCGGGTAGCCCTAAAGAACGGCAAACCAACCCACCTTAACTAAGAGGCTACTTCTGGCAGACCTTCTGTGCCAGTCATGAAGTAATAAAAAAATTATCCCTGAAAGTTATTAACTGACTAATGCCAGACTCAACAGACATGTTATTTTCTTGCCTAAGATGATTCAGTATCTTATGAGAAACTTCACAGATGTTTTCGTGCCAGGGGTTATGCTAAGTATGCTAAACAATCAACCCGGATTAATTTATCTCGTACCTGCCTGATATGGACATACCAGGCTATTGAACGCATCGGGTCAAGGAAAGACCCAATATCATGGATGGTGAAATTAAGTAGTGCCCGTAATCTTAACTGCACTGCGATGTTAGGCGTCTAGTAAATCACCATTATTATTAATTACTATTTCGTATCAAAATCGAGGTTTTCATAAAATGGAAAGTTCATTTACTCCTATTGAGCAGATGTTAGATTTCCGTGCCAGTCGTTCTAACGATTTCCCCCTGCAGGAACTGATTCTGACGCATTTATGTATGCATCTGCATAGTAAACTGATGGACAATAGAAATAAAATGCTTAAAAAACAAGGAATTAATGAAACCTTGTTTATGGCTTTAATTACGCTGGATGCTCAGGAAGATCAAAGTATTCAGCCCTCAGCGCTAAGTTCGACACTAGGTTCATCTCGTACTAATGCAACCCGTATAGCTGACGAACTGGAAAAACGTGGCTGGATAGAACGGCGAGAAAGTGATAATGACCGCCGATGTTTGCATCTGCATCTGACAGATAAAGGCAATGAATTTTTGCGCCAGCTCCTTCCCCCACAACATCAGTGCTTGCGTAAAATATGGAATTGTCTCACTCAGAATGAAAAAACTCAGCTGGAGTTGATTGCACGAAAACTCGTCACTCTCCTTGACAAAATGGATGATGAAATGCCCCCTGGGGCCATTTCATCCTGATTACCTATCCAAATATAGACAGCTTCACATTAATAGCATATTGTGCCAAAGATAGCTCAAGAAGAGCCGCTATGTCTATGTTAAGCATCCTGTATTTAGGCCATACGCCAGTGCATTCGCACTGGCATTTGGATGTTGGCAATATAGCCATAAATCGCTCTGTGAATGGCGTAATTAACAGGAGAGTACGATGAATACAAATGCGGAGCTATCTAGATCAATGCAATCCTCTGTTAAGCAGAGGAAACGCCGCACTGTGTTAATTTACATCACTCTTCTATTAGTAATAATAGCCGTTCTCTGGGCCTGCTACTGGTTCATTTTTCTGAGTCACTATGAAGAAACCGACGACGCTTATGTTGCCGGGAATCAGGTGCAGATCATGGCACAGGTTTCAGGTAGCGTTAATAAAGTCATCTTTGATAACACTGACTTTGTCAGGAAAGGTGATGTTCTGGTGACACTTGATCAGACTGACGCGCAGCTGGCCTGTGAAAAAATGCAAACCACACTGGCACTAACTGTGCGTCAGACCATACAGCAGATGATTAACAGCAGGCAGTATGAGGCTAATATTGATATATATAAAACTGCGCTGACACAAGCTAGGAATAATCTTAATCGCCGTATTCCTCTCGAAGCATCTCACCTGATTGGCCGTGAAGAGCTTCAGCATGCTCGTGATGCGGTTCTTACCGCAAAAGCACAACTGGACGTAGCAATCCAGCAATATAATGCTAACAGGGCGATTCTTCTCAATAGCTCATTGACACAACAGCCTGCTGTACAAAAAGCGGCGGCTGAACTTCGCAACGCCTGGCTGACGTTACAGCGTACCCACATTGTAAGCCCGGTTGACGGATACATTTCACGCCGTACCGTTCATGTCGGTACCCGAATCACTCCGGCTACATTACTGATGGTTGTCGTCCCTTCAACAGATTTGTGGGTTGATGCTAATTTCAAAGAAACACAGCTGGCAAACATCCGCATCGGACAGCCCGCAACAGTAATAAGTGATGTATATGGCAAAAAAGTGGTTTATCACGGCACAGTTTCAGGACTGAATATGGGAACAGGGAGTGCATTTTCTCTGCTTCCGGCTCAAAACGCCACCGGTAACTGGATCAAAGTCGTACAACGGCTGCCTGTGCGCATTGAACTGATTCGGGATGAGTTACTCAAAAATCCGTTACGTATCGGCCTCTCTACCAAAGTCAGCATTGACACTACAAATTCAGAAGGCGCCGCACTGGCAAGCCAGGTTCGTAAAACTCCCGCTTACAGTAGCGACGCGCTGAAAGTGGATATGACACCCATTGACACCTTAATTAGTCAGATAATACAGACTAATACTCAGTGATAGCGGGAAGAGAATATTGTGACACAAAAACCGCTTGAAGGACTGCCTCTGTTGCTGATGACGCTGGCCCTGGCGCTGGCGACATTCATGCAAGTTCTGGACTCTACAATAGCCAACGTGGCCATCCCCACTATTGCAGGTAATATTGGTGTATCTATCTCTCAGGGCACCTGGGTTATCACATCTTTCGGCGTAGCGAATGCTATATCGATTCCCATTACTGGCTGGCTTGCGAAGCGCATAGGTGAGGTGAGACTGTTTCTGTGGTCAACAGGCGCTTTCGCCGTGGCCTCGTGGCTGTGCGGGATAGCAGAAAATCTGACGATGCTGGTTTTGTTCCGTGTCATTCAAGGGGTGGTCGCTGGCCCTCTTATTCCGTTATCACAGAGTTTGATACTGAATAACTATCCTCCCGCTAAGCGTAGCATGGCACTTGCGTTATGGGCGATGACTATCGTTGTAGCACCGATAGTGGGGCCTATTCTTGGTGGCTGGATAAGCGACAACTATCACTGGGGATGGATTTTCTTCATTAATGTGCCAATTGGCGCAGTCGTTGCGATTCTCGCATTACAAACACTACACGGCAGGGAAACACCCACAACAACACAACCTATTGATGTCGTCGGCCTGTTTCTGTTAATCGTTGGTGTTGGTTCTCTGCAAATTATGCTGGACCAAGGTAAGGAACTGGACTGGTTTAATTCGACAGAAATTATCATACTCACCATCATTGCGGTGGTATCTCTAGTGACACTGCTAGTATGGGAGCTGACTGATGAGCATCCAGTCGTTGATCTGTCTCTGTTCAAAAGCAGAAACTTTACTATTGGTTCACTCTCCATCAGCCTTGCTTACATTATCTACTTCGGCTCCATTGTGTTACTGCCGCAGTTACAGCAAACTGTGTTTGGTTACACCGCAACATGGGCTGGGCTGGCATCAGCCCCAGTGGGGATCATCCCATTGCTTCTTGCGCCTGTAATCGGGCGCTGGGGAAATAAGCTCGAAATGCGTCGCCTTGTTACCTTCAGCTTTATTATGTTCGCTGGCTGCTTTTACTGGAGGGCTTATACCTTTGAACCATCTATGGACTTCGCCGCCGCAGCCTGGCCGCAATTTTTCCAGGGGTTTGCTGTCGCCTGCTTTTTTATGCCATTAACCACAATAACCCTTTCAGGCCTTCCCCCGGAAAGGCTGGCGGCAGCATCAAGTTTATCAAATTTTCTCCGCACTCTGGCGGGCTCAATAGGAACATCTGTTATGACGACGCTATGGTTTGATCGTGAGTCAATACACCATACTTCCCTGACTCAGGCGATATCATCCTATAACATGAATACCAAAGAGCTATATGACAAACTTCAGGAGCTGGGCATGAGCTATGAACAGATTTCAGCTTATATCGCTCAGCAGGTAACAAATCAGGGACTTATTATTTCGGCTAATGAGCTTTTCTGGGGCTCCGCCACTATCTTTCTTGTACTAATGGCGATTGTCTGGTTTGCCCGTCCCCCCTTTAGCACTCCCGGTGGCGGTGACAGCGGTTCGCATTGACTCCCATTAATTACACTCTATAGTGGCTTACCAGACATTGCTGAGTCGCTGCTAGCGCCTTCCGGACGCTGCAAGCTGAGATTTTATCTCAGTGATATTCTGTGGAATATAAGCATTTTAGCTATACTTATGCGCCAGCTTCCAGATGATTCTGACGCCACCATTCAGATAATAAGATTCCTGTAGCTACCGAGACATTCAGACTTTCTACATTACCTGTGCCTGCAATTGACAGGGTCAGATCGCTCTGTTGCAGCGTCTCCCTGGAAAGCCCTTCCCGCTCCTGACCCAGCACTAGCACCATTCGCTTTGGGAACAACGTGTTCGCCAGTTTTACCCCCTGACGGCTTGACGTAGTTACAATGGTATAACCTGCCTTGCGAAATGCAGTCAACCCGTTGCTAAAATCTGTGCCACTAATCGCCTGTACATGTTCAGCTCCCCCCTCTGCTGTCCGCAACGCTGCCCCCGACTCGAGCAAAGATGCATCGTTCACTAACAGACCTCTGACACCGAAATGAGCACAGCTGCGCATAATGGCACCCAAATTGTGAGGATTCCCGATCGATTCCAGTGCCAGCACACAATCCTGTTCACCCACCGTCTCCAGCCAGCTGGCCACCGATATCCCCATACGTTTCTTAATTAAGAAACAGACACCTCCATGGTGTTCAGTACCTGAAGCTTTAGTCAGCTCAGCATCGTCAACAACATGATACGCTTTACGATTTGCAGCCAGCCATTTCAACGCAACACGAAAGCGCGGTGTGACACTTTGTACAAACCAGGCACGCACAATAGACTCAGGCCGCGTCAGAAATAACGCCTGACAGGAATTTTCACCATAAACACGCGTCTCTTCCTGACGCTGGCGTCGCAGCTGCTCTGGATCGATAAAACTTTTACCACTAATCCCACCATGGTCCGGCCTGCTCTCTTCGCCTTCTCTCTGGCTCACCGTACGCCACGGTGAGAAAGGGCGAGAATTATCATCTCGCTTTTCGCTGCGTTCTCTGTTTTCGGGCCTGCGGGAAGTCCGGCGGGTGCTTCCTTTACCCGTGCGTGGATTTTGTCCGCGGTCTTCATTATCATCATCACTGCGGACATACATCACTTTGACTTTACCAGTTTTTCCTTTCAGTTCATCATTCATCTGTTACTTTACCCAGCTTTACATAAAGCCTGAAGATTAACCGAAATACCAAGTCTTAGTCATCACCTTTCGCCAGGGCCTGACTTATCTCACGATAGTATTTTAAACTAAGTGATATGACTTATCTGCTCAGATTGCAGTTAACAACACCAGTTACGCCTCATTACAACTGACAGGCTATCACTTGTACTGTTACTTCATCTGAGAAAAATCCTTATCCAATACGATATAAGGTCATCGGGGTGAAGAAAATGTTTACAATCGTGATAATGATAACTGTCAGGAGCACACTATGAGTCAGCGTGGGCTGGAAGCACTGCTTAAACCTAAATCTATCGCCGTAATAGGTGCTTCTCCCAAACCAGGCAGAGCGGGCTATTTGATGATGCGTAATTTGCTGAACGGAAATTTTTCAGGCCCGGTCTTACCCGTTACGCCGCGTTACAAAGCCATATGTGGTGTGCTTGCCTGGCCGGAAATTGCCAGTTTGCCGATGGCGCCCGATCTGGCAATAATCTGCACTAACACCAGCCGTAATCTGACACTGCTGGAAGCCCTTGGCGAACGGGGTTGTAAGGCCTGTATTCTCCTGGCAACTTTACCGGCGCAGCACGATGCAATACTGGCTTTAGCTGCTCGTTATCAAATGCGCCTGCTAGGGCCTAATACACTCGGACTGCTGGCGCCCTGGCAGGGTGTGAATGCCAGTTTTTCCCCTGTGCCCGTTCTGCGTGGCAACGTGGCGTTTATCTCACAATCAGCGGCAGTCTCTAATACAATTCTTGACTGGGCTCAACAACGACAGTTGGGGTTTTCCTGGTTTATCACTTTGGGCGACAGCCTTGATATCGATATTGACGATTTACTCGATTTTCTGGCTCGTGATGGAAAAACCAGCGCTATCTTACTGCATTTGGAGAATCTCAGGAGCGCACGACGCTTTGTTTCTTCCGCTCGTAGTGCCTCACGTAATAAACCCATTCTGGTAATCAAAAGTGGACGCAGCCCGCAGGTACAACAGCTGCTCGCTGACTGCTCCGGGTTAGATGCAGCATGGGACGCAGCTATACAGCGAGCAGGGCTACTGCGTGTCAGTGACACGCATGACCTCTTCTCAGCAGTTGAAACACTCAGCCACATGCGCACAGTCCGTGGTGACAGGTTAATGATCGTCTGTAATGGAGCGGCCCTGTCAACGATGGCGCTGGACACCCTCTACGCATACGGCGGACAGCTTTTGCAGCCCAGTGAATCGCTTCAGGCAGCCTTAAAATCAGCCCTTCCGGCTCAGATCAGGACAACTAATCCGCTGAATTTACAGGATGATGCCACACCTCAGCACTATCTGGCAGCGCTCACCCCCCTGCTGGATAGTAAAGATTTTGATGCGTTATTGATTATTTATGCCCCCAGTGCCACCGCACCAGCTACTCTCAGCGCAAAACTGCTGATTGAAACAATCCGGCAGCATTCGCGTGCATCACAGATTTCCCTGATAACCAACTGGTGTGGGGAGCACTCTTCTCAAGAAGCCCGCCAGCTTTTCCGTGAAGCCCATATTCCCACCTACCGTACTCCAGAAGGAGCCATTAGCGCATTTATGCATATGGTTGAGTATCGTCGTAATCAGCAACTACTACGTGAGACTCCTGCTCTTCCACCTTCTCTCACGGAGAGTACAGCACAGGCCCACCGCCTGATTACCCAGTCTCTGGCTAACGGAATTTTTCTACTCGATACCCATCAGGTGAGGAATATTCTCAAAGCTTATGGCCTGGATGTATTACCTGCCTGGAATGCCAGTGACAGTCAGGAAGCTGGCCGCATTGCTGAGCAAATTGGCTATCCGGTCGCGCTCAAGCTGCGATCTCCTGATATTCCCCATAAATCGGAGATCCAGGGGGTAATGCTATACCTGAAAACAGCTAAAGAGGTCGAACATGCAGCAGATGCAATCCTGGGGCGGGTAAAAGAGACATGGCCTGATGCTCATATTGAGGGTTTCCTCGTTCAAAGTATGGCCGATCGCGCAGGCGCTCAGGAACTGCGCATCCAGGTTGAGCAGGATCCCATTTTTGGCCCCCTGATTCTGCTGGGCGACAATACCCACCGGAATCCGGCACAACAGGCTGTCGTCGCATTGCCTCCGCTTAATATGACTCTGGCGCGCTATCATGTCCTTCAGGCAATAAATAGTGGCAAACTGCACAATCATAGCGCAATCCAGCCACTCGATATTACGGGGCTGTGCCAGGTTCTGGTACGGGTGTCAGATCTGATCATCGATTGCCCACAGGTGATTAGACTGGATATTCATCCCCTGCTGGCTAATGCTCACACATTTACTCTGCTGGATGTCACCATGTTACTCGCTCCTTTCAGCGGTGATGCTGATGCCAGACTGGTTATTCGCCCTTATCCTCATCAGCTCGAGGAGCAGGTAGTTCTTAAAAATGGTCTGACCTGCCTGTTCCGGCCTATTCTTCCAGAAGATGAGCCACTATTACGGCAATTTATTCGCAAAGTCACCAAAGAAGATCTCTATTATCGTTATTTCAGTGAAATTAATGAGTTTACTCACGAAGATTTGGCAAATATGACTCAAATAGATTACGACCGGGAGATGGCATTTGTCGCAATCCCCATCAACCAGAAAGATGAAATCATTGGTGTAGCTCAGGCTATTTCTGATGCGGATAATATTGACGCAGAATTTTCTGTTCTGGTTCGCTCGGACCTTAAAGGACTGGGCATAGGGCAGCGTTTGCTGGAGAAAATGATCACTTATACACGTAACCACGGGCTGAAGCGGCTAAATGGTATTACTATGCCCCGAAATTGGGCAATGATCTCTTTGGCTCGTAAGCTGGGCTTCTGTGTAGAAATTCCGGACAATGACGACATTATAGGGTTATCTTTAGCACTCGAGCAAACAGAGCAACAACTTTCAAATACTTAAAATAGACGGTTTTTGTTTGCTCATAATGATACTATCGATAGCCCGTTTAATGATTTAACAACAAAATGCCACTATTGAATAGAGAAAATACGCGCTGTGATGTTGAAAAAACATAGACGAAACAAGCACCAACAACACCTTGCTCAACTACCAAAACTGGCACAATCTGCAGCAAATATTAAAACACTCTACACTGCTGCCGATTTTCGACAGACTTTGCTGGCAAAAATTGCTAACGCAACCAAACGGATTTGCATTGTATCCCTCTACCTCGAAAATGATGAGGGGGGGCAGGCTATCATCGAAGCACTTTATCAGGCTAAACGTACACGTCCTGAACTATCTGTTTCTGTTTTAGTTGACTGGCACCGGGCACAGCGGGGCCGCATCGGCGCCAGGAGAGGCGCAACTAATGCTGACTGGTATTGTGACATGGACCTCCAGCATCCGCATGTTGATATCCCGATTTATGGTGTGCCTGTCAATACACGGGAAGCGCTTGGTATACTTCATCTCAAGGGAATTATTGTTGATGACACCATTATTTATAGCGGTGCCAGCCTGAATAATGTTTACCTTCATCAGCACGATAAATATCGTTATGACCGCTATCATCTCATCACCAATCCAGCACTGACAAATAGCATGGCGCAATGGATTGATTACCATTTGGTTCAGGCACAAGCAGTTTACCGCCTGAACACACCTGACCGCCCTAAAAGCCCTCAGATCAAAAATGCAATCCGTCTTTTTCGTCAGCGCCTACAGGGTATAAACTATATTTATTCAGCCAGAGCTAATAATAAGACGCTGTCGGTTACTCCACTGATTGGGCTTGGCAAACGCAGTCTGCTTAACAAAACAATCCATCATTTGATAGCCAGTACTAAACAAAAACTTATCCTTTGCACGCCTTACTTTAATCTTCCTGCACTTTTATCCCGTAATATCATAGGATTATTGCGTCAGGGTAAACATGTAGAAATTATTGTTGGGGACAAAACAGCAAACGACTTCTACATACCTGAAAGTCAGACCTTCAAGGTTATAGGGGCGCTACCCTACTTATATGAGATTAACCTGCGCCGCTTTTTAAGCCGTTTGCAGTACTTTATCAATACTGGTCAGCTTATCGTGCGCATCTGGAAAGATGGCGAAAACAGTTACCATTTAAAAGGCGTATGGGTTGATGAACAGTGGATGCTGATAACCGGTAATAACCTCAATCCACGTGCCTGGCGTCTGGATCTTGAAAACGCAATACTTATTCATGACCCTCTGCAAGAGCTGATCCAGCAGCGCCTGACGGAACTAGAATTTATTCGCTTCCACACTACCATTCTTTCTAATTTTCGTGATCTTGAAAGCATCGCTGATTACCCGGTAAGAGTACGCAGACTCATCCGACGGGTGCGCCGAATCCGTATTGACAGATTAATTAATCGTATTCTATAACATACGCATCAGTGCTTCCGGGTGCATTGTATCATCCCTCATGGCTGATTTTGTCTGTAAGGTCATGAGGGTGGTATTACAAAACAAAGCCAGAAACGTTTGCTTCCGGGCCCTCTGGCATATTTCAGGCCCCCGGCCCGGAACTGTTCAGGCAGTGCTTGTTACAGTATGCTGCTGAGACCAGAGCCGAAAGCAAATATTACCCCCTCAGTACCGGATCTGGCCGGGAAACAAATGATTTTTGTAATTACCGAACCACAACCATCAGTCAGTCTGGAGTCCGGTTGTGCTATCTTTACGGGGCAGCATCAGCGAAATAACAAAAGCCAGCAGCCCCATCACTGCGACATACCAGAAAAAAACCTCTTCAACTCCCTGTTCTTTGAGTCGCAGCGCAACCACCTCTGCGGAGCCACCAAATATTGCATTTGCCAGTGCATAAGGGAGGCTGACACCCAAGGCCCGTACCTCCGGCGGAAACATCTCGGCTTTCAGGAGACCGCTAATCGACGTGTAAAAACTGATAATTAATAGTACCATTATTACAATTACAAAAGCCCCCCATGGCGTACTGATTGTCTGCAATAACGTCAGAGCGGGCACAGTACAGACAGCAATCAGGGCGCTATAAATTATCATTGAATGACGACGGCCGATTTTGTCAGATAGCCTGCCCATCAGTGGTTGTAGCAGCATAAAAACCAACAGTGCTGCGGTCATCAGTTCGCTGACAGTACGTTCAGCAAGCCCCGAGGTTTTCACCAGATACTTCTGCATATAGGTTGTAAAGGTATAAAAGCTAAGCGAGCCACTGGCAGTAAATCCCAGCACCATCATAATCGCCCGACGATACTTCCATAATTCTTTGAAAATATTTTTATTAGCTCGCGCATTGGGGTCTAAAGACTCACTCAGCGAGCGCCGCAGCCAGAGTACTACCAAGGACAACAGAGCACCAATAAAAAAGGGAATACGCCAGCCCCAGCTTTTTAGCTCGCTGTCATCAAGAAGAAATTGCATGATAACCACAGTTAGCACGGCCAGCAGCTGACCGCCAATCAGCGTGACATAATGAAACGATCCATAAAAACCTTTATACCCTTACGGGGCTATCTCACTCATATAAGTGGCGCTAGTACCATATTCACCACCGACGGAGAGCCCCTGAAGCATACGTGCCAGTAACAAAATAACCGGCGCGGCAACCCCGATAGTTTCATAACCCGGCAGACAGGCGATAATAAGTGAGCCACCACACATCATAAACACTGAAATCAGCATCGACCGTTTGCGACCATACCTGTCCGCAATGATACCAAACAACCAGCCACCAACCGGCCGCATCAGAAAACCCATAGCAAAGACACTCGCCGCTTTAAGTAACTGACTGGTACTGTCCCCCTGCGGGAAAAAGAGATGGGCGAAATAAAGAGAAAGATAGGAGTAGACATAAAAGTCGAACCATTCGACCAGATTACCTGAGGACGCTCCCAGTATTCCCCAAATCCGCTGACGCGGACTTATAGCATCAGTTTCCGCCAGTTGTACTACTTCCACCTGTGGTTTTGTACCTGTGATTGCTATCATCGTAATACCTCTTTGTTGATTCCCTGCTCATAACCGGTCAGATAAATCTGAATGCAAGACAGTAAACCCGGTTTCACGATGCTGATAATTTCCCATTGGTCTGAGAGTGGAGTTATTGAGCGACATCATCTTGCTGGAATAAAAAATCTAAAGTCATCGTTTTTAGGTTAGTCGCCTGCAATACCTGCTTATGAAAAAGAAGATTTTGCGTTGCCACAGCCACTGCGGTATTTCACTCCGTAGTTCAACATGGAATATACGCTGGCGCACTAAAGCACTGGCTGAGATTTAACGCCAGCCATGACAAGCAACCAGCCCCGAAGTCGGGGCATTATTGTTGCCTGCCATAGTGGCCGTACCATGCAGATCATACCGAGATCTCATCAGTAACATCATCACTCATGGATGAGCCAGCAGTACCAATTTTATTTATAATAACGCACCTGCGGGCAGTACTCGCACAGATTATATGATAAATTGTAAATAAACGAATCGACGAAACATGATGCCCCGCCCAGGTACCGTGTAGTGTGGAGTTAATTGACTTTTGTGGTCACGCTGACTTCTGGTAAAGGGGATGACAAAAGTGGTTTATTACATCATTTTTATCAAAAATCATGGCACTATCACAACCATTGAACCAACAGTCATGTTGTTTTTATTCCCCCTGTTTTAGCTTTGCAGGCAGAAAAGCCAAGCTGTCTATAAGCCAGTCAGCCGCCGCGACCGCCGCTTTACTGAGCGGTTTGCCTGTTCGCACAAGTACTTTTGTACCAACACCAGCAGCCGTCGCAGCCTGCATGTCTTCCAGACGGTCACCAACCATGACTGAACGGGACATATCAATTTGCAGAAATTTTTGTGCCGCTGTCAGCATTCCGGGCTGTGGTTTACGACAGCAGCAAAGCTGTCTGAATTCTTCAATGCTGGCTTCAGGATGATGAGGGCAGTAATAGATAGCATCTAACTGTATACCACGATCAGTAAGGGACCAGTCCATCCACTCCGTGAGCTTATTAAACTCCTGTTCGGTATAAAAACCGCGGGCGATGCCTGACTGATTAGTAACAATTACCAGCATATAGCCCATTTTTTTAAGCGCATCCAGAGCAGCAATGACACCATCAATAAACTGGAACTGTTCTGGTTTAAATACATACCCATGATCAATATTAATTGTTCCGTCGCGATCGAGAAATATTGCGGGCGAACCATCAGACACTGGTAACTCCTGCTATAAAGGTAATTTTAGTGAGGTATTATATCGTGGCGATAAAGCTTCTGGTTGAAGCAACTTTGATTGATTTAGACGTCTGGATGCCTTACCATCCAACTTATTCCAGCGGTCCACTGTGTAACAAATGCTCAGATGCCCAGACTATACTCTCAAAATCGTATTAATAACTAAATGATCAAACTAATAAATGTTAGCAAAATCTTTCACCATGGGGCACGTACCGTTACTGCACTTTCGGATGTTAACCTGCATATTCCACGCGGGCAGATCTGTGGTGTTATCGGTGCCTCAGGTGCAGGCAAAAGCACACTGATTCGCTGCGCAAATCTGTTAGAACGTCCGACATCAGGAAACGTTATTATTGACGGGCTTGAGCTGACACACCTTTCAGAACGTAAGTTAATTCAAGCCCGGCGCCAAATTGGAATGATTTTTCAACATTTTAACTTACTCAATTCACGAACTGTCTTTGACAACGTTGCCCTACCTCTGGAACTCAATCACACGCCACGAGACGAAATACAACATCGCGTTACTGAATTGCTTGAACTCACAGGGCTGGCTGAGAAAAAAAACGCCTGGACTGCAAATCTCTCTGGCGGCCAGAAACAGCGAGTTGCTATCGCCCGCGCGCTGGCAAGTAGCCCTAAGATCCTGTTATGTGACGAAGCTACCAGCGCACTAGATCCTGCAACAACGCGATCTATTCTCACTCTGCTAAAAGATATTAATCGTCGTTTAGGGCTTACCATTCTGCTCATCACTCACGAGATGGACGTAGTGAAACGAATTTGTGACCAGGTTGCCGTCATCAGCAACGGAAAGTTGATAGAACAGGGAGCCGTAAGTGAGCTTTTCTCGCATCCCAAAACGCGGCTGGCACAACAGTTTATCGAGTCAACACTACATCTCGATATTCCGGAGGATTACATTATTCGTCTCCGGACTGAGAAACAACTCAATTTAATGCCGCTATTACGACTGGAATTCACTGGTCAGTCCGTGGATGCCCCCCTGCTATCGGAAGCCGCCCGGCGTTTTAATATCAATAACAACATTATCAGTGCACAGATGGACTATGCCGGCGGCATAAAATTCGGCGTGATGTTAACTGAAATGGAGGGCAGTGACCAGGATATAGATGCCGCTGTAACCTTTTTACAGCGCAATCATGTGAAAGTTGAGGTACTGGGTTATGTCTGAAGCGATGATCTGGTTATTAGTACGAGGGTTAAAAGAAACGCTTGTGATGACTTTTGCATCAGGGTTTCTTGGGTTTATTATCGGCCTGCCTTTTGGTGTGCTTCTGTTTGTAACCCGTGCCGGGCAGATCCTGGAAAATGCGACACTGTACCGTGTAACAACTATTGTTGTGAATATCTTCAGATCAATCCCGTTCATCATTCTATTGGTGTGGATGATCCCTTTCACCAGACTGGTAGTAGGCTCATCGATAGGCCTGCAAGCTGTTATCGTGCCACTTACCGTGGGTGCCGCCCCTTTTATTGCCCGCATGGTTGAAAACACGCTATTAGCGTTGCCCACTGGATTGATCGAGGCGTCCCGAGCTATGGGAGCCTCTCCTCTCCAGATTATCTGCAAAGTTTTACTCCCCGAAGCCTTGCCTGGACTGGTTAACACTGCAACAATCACCCTGATTACTCTGGTGGGCTACTCCGCAATGGGCGGAGCAGTCGGGGCGGGAGGCCTCGGACAGATTGGCATTCAGTACGGATATAACACCTACAACCCCCCCGTGATGAATAGTGTCCTGCTGATACTAATCATATTAGTCTGGTTAATCCAATTTTGCGGTGATCGGATCATGCAGGCCGTAACCCATCATTGAATCAACAGATTATGTTACTTTATCCTAAGGAGAGACTATGTACAGTTTGAAAAACATCGCGATGCTGGGCATTCTGGCTGGAACCCTGATTGTTTCCGGATGTGACCCTAAAGAGCAGGATCCCAATCACATCAAAGTTGGCGTCAGTGCTGGTGCAGAGTACCAGGTTGCTGAAGTAGCAAAAAAAGTTGCTAAAGAGAAGTATGGGCTCGATGTAGAACTGGTTAACTTTGATAACTACGTTCTCCCCAACGAAGCACTGAGTAAAGGCGATATTGACGTTAACGTGTTTCAGCACCAGCCTTATCTGGATCAACAGATAAAAGATCGGGGTTACAAGCTGGTGTCGGTGGGTAACACATTCATTTACCCCATGGCCGCTTATTCCAAAAAAATTAACACGCTGGCTGCGCTACCTGATAGTGCTCAGGTTGCCATTCCCAATGACCCCACTAACCTTGGCAGGGCGTTGTTGCTATTGCAGAAAGCAGGATTAATCACACTGAAAGAAGGCACTGGCCTGCATCCCACATCATTAGATATTGTCAGTAATCCAAAAAACATCAAAATCATCGAACTCGAAGCGCCACAGTTACCACACTCCCTTGACGACCCGCAGATTGCACTGGCGGTAATTAATACGACCTATGCCAGCCAAATTGGCTTTACGCCGGCTAAGAATGGCATCTTCACAGAAGATAAAGATTCACCTTATGTCAACATCATTGTCGCCCGTGAAGATAATAAAGACGCAGAAAACGTCAAAAAGTTTGTTAAAGCTTACCAGTCGGATGAAGTGTATCAGGCAGCAGATCATATCTTCGAAGGAGGAGCGGTCAGGATGTGGTAATGTTGAGATTGTCTGGCACACTTTAATTTACCCCTGCCGGACAATCCGCAACCATTTTTTCAGAGACTGTTATAAAAGATGACAACACTCTCCCTTCAGCAAATTGGTGTTATTCACTCCCCCTGGAAGGAGAAGTTTGCTGTTCCCCGTCAGCCAGGACTGGTCAGTGATGGTACAGGTAAACTGGAGCTACTTCCCCCCTATAATCAGGAAGCTGCTGTAAGGGGGCTGACGGATTTCAGCCATATCTGGATCCTGTTCATTTTCCACCAAATCCAGCGTGATGGCTGGCGGCCCACTGTGCGCCCTCCCCGCCTGGGTGGAAATTCCCGCACAGGGGTTTTTGCCACCCGATCGCCATTTCGCCCTAATCCCCTGGGAATGTCGCTGGTCGCTTTAAAGGGAGTTGAAACCTGTAAGGGTGTTGTGATGTTAACGTTAGGCAGTCTCGATTTAACTGACGGAACACCCGTCGTTGATATCAAACCCTATCTGCCATTCGCGGAGTCAATTCCTGATGCCAGAGCAGGTTTTGCGAGTGAAGCACCTGCCGCTGCGATGCCGGTATATTTTAGTGATTGCGCCGAACAGCAAATTGCCGCCCGGCAGCATTGTTATCCTAATCTCATGCGCTTCATCACTGAAACACTGGCTCAGGATCCCCGCCCGGCTTACCGGCGTGGGGCTGAAAGTACCCGCGAATATGCCGTCAGGCTGCTTGATTTTACTCTGCGCTGGCGCGTCACCGACACAGGAGCAGAGGTAATTGCCATCGATCCAAGCTAATTTCTGTTATGCTTTCTCTTCTATCACCCTGTTGAGACTGGTAAACTGCCCCTCTTTTTTCACCTCTGAGACGTCAGTCAATCCCTCCAAGAATTGGAACCCTGAACCATGCGTACTACTCAATATCTGCTCTCCACGCTGAAAGAGATCCCTGCTGATGCTGAAGTGATCAGCCATCAGTTGATGCTACGGGCTGGCATGATTCGTCAACTCGCTTCCGGCCTTTATACATGGCTGCCCACTGGTTTACGTGTTCTGAAAAAAGTGGAGCATATCGTACGTGAAGAGATGAACAATGCAGGGGCAATTGAAATCTCGATGCCGGTAGTCCAGCCCGCTGCATTATGGCAGGAAAGCGGACGCTTTGATCAGTACGGCCCGGAACTGTTACGTCTGGTTGATCGTGGTGAACGTGCTTTTGTCCTGGGGCCAACCCATGAAGAAATTGTTACTGATTTGATACGCAACGAACTCAGTTCTTATAAGCAGCTGCCCCTCAATCTGTTTCAAATTCAGACTAAGTTTCGTGATGAGGTGCGCCCTCGTTTTGGGGTTATGCGCTCACGTGAATTCATCATGAAAGATGCCTATTCTTTTCATACATCGCTGTCGTCATTTCAGGAAACTTATGACGCCATGTACCAGGCTTACAGCCGGAGCTTTAGCCGGATGGGGCTCGATTTTCGTGCGGTGTTAGCAGACACAGGCTCAATTGGTGGAAACGCATCACACGAATTTCAGGTGCTGGCCAATAGTGGTGAAGATGAAATTGTTTTTTCCAGCGGCTCTGATTACGCCGCCAATATCGAACTGGCAGAAGCCGTTGCTCATGGTGAACGACCAGAGCCTACAGAGGCGCTTAGACTGGCTGATACGCCCGACATCAGGACGATTGCTGAATTAATTACGCAGTTCTCACTGCCGATAGAAAAAACGGTTAAGACATTAATAGTTAAAGCCAGTCAGTCCTGTGAACACCCTCTGGTAGCACTGCTGGTTCGCGGCGATCATGATCTTAACTGCGTTAAAGCAGAGAAAATCGATATTGTTGGTACACCACTAACATTTGCTTCTGAAAGTGAAATACGTGCATCAATTGGTGCCGGCCCCGGTTCTCTTGGCCCCGTCGGTCTGACCATCCCAGTCGTTGCTGATCGTGCAGTCGCACTGATGAGCGACTTCAGTGCAGGGGCTAATATTGATAACAAACACTACATGGGCATCAACTGGCTGCGCGATCTTCCGCTACCTCAGATTGCTGATATTCGCTGTGTAAAAGAGGGAGATGCCAGCCCGGATGGTAAAGGTACACTGTTAATCAGGCGTGGTATTGAAGTGGGCCACATCTTTCAGCTCGGGACGAAATATTCCGCCGCGCTCAAAGCGCAGGTACAAGATGAAAACGGACATAACCAACTCATAACGATGGGCTGCTATGGTATCGGAATCACCCGCGTGGTTGCAGCCGCAATTGAACAAAATCATGACGATCGTGGCATCATCTGGCCTGAAGCACTGGCACCGTTCAATGTGGCCATTCTTCCAATAAATATGCACAAATCCACGCGCGTTCAGGAAGTTGCTGGGCAACTTTACGCACAGCTTCAGACACACGGTATTGATGTCATTCTGGATGATCGTCGGGAACGCCCCGGAGTCATGTTTGCTGATATGGAACTGATTGGCATACCTCACCTTATCGTGGTTGGTGATCGTAACCTTGAAAACGGAGAAATTGAATATATGCACCGCCGCTCGGGTGAGAAAAGGATGATAAATTGCACTGAAATCGTGCAGTTTCTGGCAGAAACGGTTAACAATCAACAGGTCAGGGAATCTGCTTTAGCGTAATCATGTACTCAGCGTCATCATGCGCTAATTACACTGCACTAATTTTGAAATGCCGGCGGGAAAATTGTGTGGAAATATTTGCTCATTTGTCCGCAGCCGGCACCCTGCTGCTCCGGCCGGATGATGACGCAATTATGTGGTTTTGATGACTGACACTTACAATACATCCGAGCATCGGCTTTGCGGCGATGTTAAACGCTGTAGTGATGGGCTAATGCTAAGATTAAGAATATGCTATAGTCGCTAAAATGTTATGAAAATTTCACATGGAAGCAAAGAACAGCTCGTTACCTTTAGAACAATACAGACAATGATGAATAGTAATTTGTACCACTTAGATTGATAGTGTTTTGCAAGTACGTGATAATCTGGTGCGATAAATAGTTAGTAAACTTTTCCATCAAATAACAGTGATGCAAACCGTTAGTAACTTATTGGTGAGCGATTATGGTGACGAACACTTACAAACCCATCAACTGTGATGATTACGACAACCTTGAACTCGCTTGTCAGAAAAGCCTGATCCTGGCGCTGGAACTCAAAAATGGCGAACAACTCAAGGCCAAAGCAGATAAAATTATCTCCCGCCGTAATGTCGAATATCTGGTTGCCAATATTAATGGAGAACTCCTTGAACTTCGTCTTGACCATATTGCAAGTTTCAGCCACCCGGAATTAGGTACCGTAGTAGTTAGTGAATCTGATTAACCCTCCAACTCAACGGGCATGAGTAAACTGCCCGTTTTCACGGCAGTTAAGCTCCAGCTCTTTTGTCTCCATTATACGTCCCCTCAAGTCTGACCTTATTTTTTAAGTCCCATGACGGCCGTCGCTATGCCATCATGCTGACAGACGACAGTAAGAACAGTGTTATATTCTCAGATGACATGCCGGTGTTAGCATAAGTGACAACGTAACTAATAGGAAGCATGCAGTCTGCTGATACTACTTACGTTCACCGTCGTGTTTAGACCAGCACAACTGCCAGCAACAGGCAGTACTGACAACTGCCCCATCGGACGTGATAAAAACACCCAATGCGGCAATTAATGTTTCATTGTAGAAAAGTAGCGGTGTACGCTTTCGCATCCATGGGGGAATGCCATATTCCTGCCATAGCTTTTTGAGTGTCCGCCTTCCCCGCCGTCCGATAATGGCAAATTTTCCCGGAGCAGCAAAACGCAGCGTGACCCGTTCATCCCGGTACGGAGCCCGGATTACAATATTACCCTCCTGCCGAAGTGCCAGTATACCCAGCCCGGCAGGCAGATGAAGAGAAGAGTAAGGTGGTGGCCAACAAATCTGTTCGGGCAGTTTGTCTTCCAGTACCGGACAAAGATAGAGCGTCTGTCGGTAACGGCGGATCACCTGCTGCCCCCACTGTAGATGCGGGGAGGCATCCTCGCGACTTAACACCACCTCACGCCACAAACGCTCCAGCCCGTCACGGGAAGGCATCGCTCCCCCCTGACTCATCAGCCAGCGCCGCAGCAGCGCATAACGTTTAATTGGGCTCATATTGTGCAGTGGGGCACTGCAGAAACCACCATCAGAAAGCAGACAGGCTGCAAGTTGCGGAGCGAGCAGCTCATCAAGTAGTGCTTCCTGCTCCGCGCAGAGTGCCGCCGAACGCGCTGCCATCTCTGGAAAATGTAGCCAGCGAGCGGTGAGAGCAGGAATAATATCCAGGCGCAAAAAATTACGATCATAGTGGATATCACCATTACTCTCATCTTCAATCCACGTCAGCTGATGTACTCTGGCCCATTTTTCAAGCTGAGCCCGTGATTCCCGCAGTAATGGACGGCAGTGCCATCTGCCCTGCTTTTTCTGAAGGCCTGGCATTGCCGATAATCCGGCAGGGCCGCTGCCTCGCTTTAATGCTAGCAGAAAGGTTTCACACTGATCGCCGAGGTGATGACCCGTAAGCAGTAGTTCATCGCTGCACTGAATCTGTCGTAAGGCATTATAACGGGCCCTGCGCGCGGCGGCTTCTGTACCCAACCCACTATAGTGACTAATATTAACCCTGATTACCTCATAGGAAATCTGCCATAACGCGCAGTATGTCTGACAATGGCTGGCCCAGTTATCAGCGTTCGGGCTGATGCCATGATGAATATGTACAGCCCGCAGCTTTAATTCCGGCTGGAGCTTGCGCAACAGCATCAGTCTGTGGAGCAGTACAGTGGAATCAAGTCCACCGCTGAACGCCAGCATTATCTGTGTATAGCCATGCAACTGGCTGGCAAGTGAGGATAGTTCCGGCATGCTGGTCCTGTGTGGTAACTAAATGCTGTCCGATCGGCCCGACGCAGATTTTACGCCCGAACGAGCCTTAGCGGCAAATTATCCGGCTGGCAGAAGAAAAATCAGACTTTAGCAGTAAAGCGGACGATATTAACTGATTATGCTAATTCACAACGCACCCGTTGCCAGTACAGAAGCATTATTAAGCGCAGACGCCACGTAGCACAGCCATAACAGGCCGGACGTGGCGATGAACGGGGGGGAACGTTATGCCAGTCTGCGCAGTGACTATCCAGCACGGCCACGTTCAACTTTCCATAAGCAGCAGTGAATCTGATAAAACAGGACAGAATTTTTAGTCACCGCCAGATAACCCTCGCAACAGCCGATGAATCCATACACAGCAGGGATGTCAGCTGGCATAGCCATAACTCATCAGACGCTGGTAGCGGCGATCAACCAGCTCTTCGATACCTATCAGCTCCAGTGAGGCCAGATCTGTCAGAAGCTGCTGTTTAAGCGTTGCAGCTGTTTCTGCAGGATTACGATGCGCCCCGCCAAGTGGTTCGGCAATCACTGAGTCGATAAGCTTAAGCTCCCTGAGGCGCGATGCCACCATACCCATTGCTTCAGCCGCCACTGGGGCTTTCTCGGCGCTTTTCCAGAGAATAGAGGCACAACCTTCCGGCGAGATAGTGGCATAAACACTGTACTGCAACATATTGACTTTATCGCCCACACCAATTGCCAGTGCGCCCCCTGAACCACCCTCACCAATCACGGTACAAATAATTGGCACTTTTAGTGTCGACATTTCACGCAAGTTATGTGCAATAGCTTCTGCCTGCCCCCGCTCTTCAGCACCCACTCCGGGGTAGGCACCTGGGGTATCGATGAACGTGATAACAGGCATATGGAACCGCTCAGCCATCTGCATCAGGCGTAATGCCTTACGATAGCCCTCCGGTGCCGGCATTCCGAAATTACGCCGAATTTTTTCTTTGGTCTCCCGCCCCTTTTGATGGCCGATTATCATAACGGGTTTCCCATCCAGACGAGCGATACCTCCCACAATAGCCTTATCATCAGCAAAAGCACGATCCCCTGCCAGTTCATCGAATTCGGTAAATACCATACGAATATAATCCAGGGTATAGGGGCGCATAGGATGACGAGCTAGTTGTACAATTTGCCACGCATCTAAACCGGAGAATATTTTGCGTGTTAACTCAATGCTCTTCTCACGTAGCAGTGTGATCTCTTCATCCAGATTAAAATCCAGTTTCTCATCCTGACGGCTGACCGCTTTGAGGGAATCAATTTTGGCCTCCAGCTCAGCGATTGGCTGTTCAAAATCGAGATAATTCAGAGTCATAATATTCCTGTGTTAATCAAATTCTAGTTCTACCTGCTCCGAACCTAGCAGCATTCGCAGATCGTTTAATAAGTTATCACTGGCTGATACACGCCACATCACCCCAAAGCGCAACTTTACACGAGCACTGACACTTTGATAATAGAGATGTACTGGAATCGTTCCCGAACAGTACGGTTGCAGCTTGCTGTGAAGCTCGCTTATTAACTGGTCATTAATTTGCCTGTCCATCAGCGAGATAGCAAGCCCGCGGACATATTTCTCCCGCGCCTGTTCGATATTCATCACCTCGCGCGCGGTCATTTTGAGACCACCATTGAAATCATCACAGCTCACCTGGCCGGTCACAATAAGGATATTGTCTTTTTCGAGCAAATGCTGATATTTTTCCAGCACATCAGTGAAGAACATGACCTCGATGCGCCCAGAACGATCATCAAGCGTGCAGATTCCAATGCGATTTCCGCGCTTCGTCATCATAACCCGTGACGCAAGCACCAGCCCCGCCACCACGGTTAACTGACCCCGCCCCCCCGGTCGCACATCTTTTAATCGTGTTCCACTCACATAGCGTTCTATTTCTTTAAGATACTGATTAACAGGGTGCCCGGTTAAGTAAAGCCCCAGCGTCTCACGTTCATTATCGAGCTTCACCTGTTCCGACCAGGGGATAACACTGGCGTAAGATCGTTCAACCTGTTCGGGGGCTTCTGCCAGCACGCCGAACATATCCTCCTGGCCTGTCGCACTGGCTTTGGCATGTTGTTCTGCTGCTTTGAGTGCATCTGTCAGTGCGTTAATTAATGCAGCACGGTGCGGTCCCAGCCGATCAAACGCGCCGGCCATTATTAGTTTTTCCAGCACGCGGCGATTGAGTTTTTTGATATTGGTCCGGGCGCAGAGATCAAATAGTTCACGAAAATAACCACCCTGATTACGCGCCTCGATAATCGCTTCAATGACTCCCTCACCAACGCCTTTGATGGCGCCTATACCATAGACAATTTCACTGTTCTCATTAACGTGAAAGTGATAAAGACCAGAGTTGATATCCGGTGGCAGGATCTTCAGGCCCATGCGATGACATTCATCCACCAGACTGACAACTTTCTCGGTATTATCCATATCAGCGGTCATTACCGCCGCCATGAATTCAGCCGGATAGTGTGTTTTGAGCCACAGCGTCTGGTATGAAACCAGCGCGTAAGCAGCAGAATGCGATTTGTTAAAACCGTAACCTGCAAATTTTTCGACCAGATCGAAAATTTTCATTGCCAGGGTGCCATCGACCCCCATTTTCTCTGCGCCCGCCTGGAATACTGAGCGCTGCATGGCCATCTCTTCCGGTTTCTTTTTGCCCATTGCCCGGCGTAACATATCTGCGCCGCCAAGGGTGTAGCCCGCCAGTACCTGCGCTATCTGCATCACCTGCTCCTGATAGAGGATAATGCCATAGGTTGGCTCTAGTACCGGCTTTAATGCCGGGTGCTGCCACTGAATATCCGGGTAGGAGATCGCTTCCCTTCCGTGTTTACGGTCAATAAAGTTATCAACCATTCCCGACTGTAGTGGTCCGGGCCGGAAGAGTGCTACCAGGGCTATCATATCCTCGAAACAGTCAGGCTTCAGACGTTTGATCAGGTCTTTCATACCGCGAGATTCAAGCTGAAATACTGCTGTAGTTTCGGCTCGTTTTAGCAAATCGAAACTTTCCTGATCGTCTAGCGCAATGGCTGCTATATCTATAGCGGCTTCTCCGAGTTTTGTCCGGCGCGTATTGATCATCGAGAGTGTCCAATGGATGATCGTCAGCGTACGTAAACCAAGAAAGTCAAATTTGACCAGCCCGGCATATTCCACATCATTTTTATCGAATTGGGTGAGTGGGTTATGGCCCTGTTCATCGCAGTAGAGCGGTGCGAAATCGGTAATTTTAGTAGGGGCGATGACGACACCACCGGCATGTTTACCCGCATTACGGGTCACGCCTTCCAGTTTGCGCGCCATCTCGATGAGCGCTTTAACTTCTTCATCAGCTCCGCAGAGTTCTGCTAACTGCGGCTCGGCATCAAAGGCCTTTTGCAATGTCATCCCCGGATCTGCCGGGATCAACTTAGCGATACGGTCAACAAAACTATAGGGATGCCCGAGTACCCGCCCAACATCGCGAATAACGGCTTTTGCTGCCATCGTTCCAAAGGTGATGATTTGCGAGACCGCGTTACGGCCATACATATCCGCCACATGCTCAATTACCCGGTCACGCTTTTCCATGCAAAAATCGACGTCGAAATCAGGCAATGATACGCGTTCAGGATTTAGGAACCGCTCAAACAGCAGGTCAAATTTAAGCGGGTCAAGATCGGTAATCTTCAGCGCATAAGCGACCAGTGAACCTGGGCCAGAGCCACGCCCCGGCCCTACCGGGATATCATTGTCCTTTGACCACTGAATAAACTCCATTACGATGAGAAAATAACCCGGAAATCCCATCTGGTTAATGACACCGAGTTCTGTATCCAGGCGTTCATCATATCTTTTGCGATTTGCCTGCCGCAGCTCCGGGTCCGGATAGAGAAACGCCAGGCGCTCTTCCATACCCTCTCTGGCGCACTTTATTAGATACGCTTCCGTAGAGAGTTCTCCGGTTGGGAACTGCGGCATGAAGTATTCACCCAGCCTGATGGTTACATTACAGCGTTTTGCTATCTCAACACTGTTAGCCAGCGCTTCAGGAAGGTCTGAAAACAGCTCACACATTGCCTCTTCGCTGCGAAGATACTGCTCAGCACTGTAACAGACTGGGCGTTTGGGGTCATCAAGGGTATAGCCGCCATGAATCGCTACACGAATTTCGTGTGCATCGAAATCATCCTTACTGAGAAAACAGACAGGATTGGTGGCGACGACAGGTATGCCACGAATGCCTGCCAGATTAACAGCCGCATGAAGATACGCCTCTTCATCTGCTCTGCCTGTGCGGGTTAATTCCATATAATACCTGTCTGCAAAATGCTGCTGCCAGAAGCTCAGGCAGGTGTCAGCCAGCACACTATTACCCCGCAGCAGCATTTTACCTACATCTCCACCAGTTCCCCCGGACAGCAGAATAATCCCCTGATGATGTTCCAGTAACCAGTCACGATCGATAACAGGCCCCTGGCTGTCGTAGCCACGCTGGTAGGCTTTTGATATCAGCAAAGTCAGATTCTGATAACCGCAGTTATCTGCGGCCAGGAGGGTTAGCTGTGACAACTCTTCTCCCATGAGATCACAACGGAACTGCACATCCACCCCGATGATGGGTTTTATTCCGCACTCATGCGCTTCGCCATAAAACTTTATCAGACCACACAGGTTAGTGAAGTCAGTGATGGCGATGGCTGGCATACCCATCTTAGCGGCCTGTTTGATTAACTGACCGGTTTTAGCCAGCCCATCAATCATAGAGTAATCACTGTGTACACGAAGATGAATAAAACGTGGCTCTGCCATTGTTTATACCACTAGCCAGAATTATAAGCCGGATGGCGTCGTAATTAGCTGACGTTGTTCATCCAGCAACACTTTGCGCACCGGGGCGAAACTGCGGCGATGCCAGGGCGTTACACCATATTGCGACAACCTTTTGAGATGCAACGCCGTTGGATAACCTTTATGCTGCGCAAAACCATATTGCGGAAAAATGCGATCAAGCTCGGCCATCTCCCTATCGCGCGTTACCTTTGCCAGTATCGAGGCCGCGCTGATTTCTGCTACCAGGCTATCACCCTTAACAATAGCCTGCGAAGGTATCGATAACACCGGGCAACGATTACCATCTATCAATATCAAATCTGGCGTGACCGACAAACCACCAACGGCACGCTGCATCGCCAGCATTGTAGCATGCAGAATATTTAGCTGATCGATTTCATCTGGCGAGGCCCGTCCCAGACTCCAGCTGAGAGCTTTGTCACATATCTGCTCATAAAGCATCAGACGACGGGAAGGTGAGAGTTTTTTGGAGTCAGCCAGCCCGTGGACAGGACGTGCCGGATTAAGAATAACTGCCGCTGTGACGACATCGCCTGCCAGCGGCCCCCGCCCTACCTCATCAACGCCTGCGATGCAGCCGGCATCAGGATAGCGAAAGGCGTTCAATGGCAGAGCTCCAGAACCGCTTCTGCCGCCTGTTCATCGGCATTACAGCGAATCTGCTGGTGGAGTTCGTCGAAGGTGGCAATTAACGCAGTACGAACGTTATCCGCCACCAGTAGTGGCTCAGTTGCGGCTGCCAGTGCATCAGGCTGGCAGGCATCCTGTAACAGTTCCACCACCAGCCCGCGCCCGGCCAGCAGATTTGGCAATGACACCCAAGGAGTTTTGATAAGACGTTTTGCGAACCAGTAAGTAAAAGGCTTTACACGATAACCCACCACCATTGGGCACTTAGCCAGCATACACTCGAGTGCTGCGGTTCCGGAGGCAAGAATAGCAGCGTCGCTGGCTATCATCACCTGACGTGCATTGCCATCTACTACGTGAACCTTCAGTTTGGGGGCGACAGTAGCTTTTATCTGTTCAAATTGCTCCCGGCGGCGCATGTTCACCATCGGCACCAGAATTTCAAGTGCCGGGATTTTCTCCCGTAGTAGCGTTGCCGCTCTGAGAAAATCGGCACTGAGCATCTCCACCTCCGCTGCACGGCTGCCAGGCAGTAAAGCAAGACAGGTCACATCGCTGTCGATTCCCAGTATCTGTCGTGCGGCTATTTTATCTGGTGAGAGCGGTATTGCATCAGCCATAGTGTGACCAATGAAGCGACAGGGGACATGGTGGCGATCATAGAATGCTTTCTCAAAAGGCAAAAATGCCAGTACCAGATTAGTGGCCCGGCCTATTTTATGTACCCGATTCTGCCGCCATGCCCAGACAGACGGACTGACATAGTGAACTGTTTTTATCCCGCGTTTTTTGAGCCGTTCTTCAAGCACAATATTGAAGTCAGGCGCGTCTATACCCACAAAGAGGTCAGGCTGCAACGCAATAAAACGGGATGTAATATCGCGCCTAATGTGTAACAGTCGTGGCAATCGTCCAAGGACTTCAACAATTCCCATGACTGCCAGTTCTTCCATCTGATACCAGACTTCGCAACCCTCAGCCTGCATCTTCGGCCCTGCTATACCAACAAAACGGATATTCGGATGCCGGTTCCTGAGCGCCTGCATAAGGCTGGCACCCAAGAGATCGCCTGAGGTTTCTCCTGCGACGAGAGCAATTGTTAGCGGCTGTGTTGCCATAAATTATCGAATCAGACCACGGGTTGAACGGGCAAAAAAATCACAAAAGAGTTTTAACTCCTCATCGGTGTCAGCCAGTCTCTCAATTTCCTGTTTTGCCTCTTCCAGCTTTTTGCCATGGCGATAAAGTAATTTGTATGCGTTACGAATGGCATTCAACGATTTTTTACTGAAGCCACGACGCTGCAATCCAATGACATTAATGCCAAAAGGCGATGCGTGGTTGCCCTGTGCAATAATATAGGGGGGGACATCCTGAGCAACGCCGGAGCACCCTCCTACCAGTGAGTGGGCACCAATAATGCAGAACTGATGTACTGCGGTCATCCCGCCAATAATAGCAAAATCATCAACAGTGACATGGCCACCCAGTGTTGCATTATTTGCCAGAATACAGTGATCACCTATTGTACAATCATGGGCAATATGGGTATTTACCATCAGCAGATTGTCACAGCCAATTTTTGTCACCCCTCCTCCTTCCCCTGCCTGTATGGTGCCTCGGTGAATCGTAACACTTTCGCGAATTTGATTACGATCACCAATTTCTACACGGGTTGGTTCACCTGCATACTTTAGATCCTGATTTACTTCTCCAATCGTGGCAAACTGATAAATAGTGTTATCACTACCAATCAGGCTGTCACCATTGATCACTACATGTGATTTCAACACGTTCCCTGAGCCAATCTTAACATCAGGGCCAATATAGCAAAATGGACCAACATGCACGCCAGCACCAATCACGGCACCCTCTTCGACAATAGAACTGGGATGGATGACGGCAGTTTGATCAATCACGTCAGGCCTCCCGACTACGGGCGCACATCATTGTTGCTTCACAAGCAATTTTTCCTTCCACAGTGGCAAGTCCTTTGAAACGGGTCAAATTACGCCGGGTTTTTTCAAAGGTAACTTCCATGATCATCTGGTCACCAGGCACTACGGGGCGTTTAAAGCGAGCTTCATCAATACCAGCAAAATAGTAAAGCTCTTCTGGTTCCAGTTTTCCTAAGCTTTTAAAGGCTAGAATACCTGTCGCCTGAGCCATTGCTTCGAGAATAAGTACTCCGGGAAAAATGGGTTTACCAGGAAAGTGCCCCTGGAAAAACGGCTCATTAAAGGAAACGTTTTTAAGGGCACGAAGATATTGATGCTCTCTAAACTCCAGAACGCGATCAACCAGCAAAAATGGGTAGCGATGTGGCAGCAATTCCATGATCTCTTCAATGTTCAGAGTATGCGTTACGTTTGTCAAAATACGCTTCCTGTCCTAGAATTTTGGTACACCATGAATATAGTCTGTTGACAACAGTCCTCAGACCGCAATTTGTTTCTGCAAGTACTGCCTCCTGGTTTTGAGGCATGCAAATGAAACCAGCCAATATGAGATAATTATTTTCTATTTATTTGGCATTCAAGATCTTTCAGGCGCTTCCTTATCTCGTTAATACTCATTACCAGTGCAGCCGTTTTACGCCAAATTTTATTCGGCTGTGCAGGAATACCTGAAGAGTATACTCCGGGCTCGGTGATGGGCCTCATAACCATGGCCATTCCTGTAATAGTGACGTGATCGCAAATTTCCATGTGACCATTAATAACACTGGCTCCTCCAATCATACAATAACGTCCTATTTTCAGACTGCCCGCCATCACAACTCCGCCTGCAATAGCCGTATTCTCGCCAATAATCACATTGTGTGCAATCTGGCACTGATTATCGATAATGACACCATTGCCGATCCGGGTGTTATCGAGCGCACCACGATCGATAGTAGTGCAGGCGCCGATTTCGACGCCATCACCCATGATTACTGTGCCTAGTTGTGGGATCTTCACCCACTTACCACCATCATTAGCATAGCCAAAACCATCTGAGCCAATGACTGCACCAGAGTGAATCAGGCACTGGCTGCCGATCTGTACTGCATGGTAAACAGTAACGTTGGCCCAGAGCATAGTGCCACGGCCAATAACAGCGCCTTTACCAATGAAACAGCCCGCACCGATGACCACGTCATCGGCAAGCTCAACATCTGATTCAATAACGGCATTAGCACCTATTGAGACATTTTGCCCTAGCTTCACTCCCGGCGCTATGATGGCGCTCGGGGCTATGTTACTGGCAGGTTTTGGTGTGGTGTCATACAAACGTGCCATGCGCGCAAACGCCAAATAGGGATCTTTCACAACTAACGCAGGAATAGTACACCAAGGAAGATCACTGTGCGTCAGCACTACTGCGGAAGCCCGGCATGCAGCCAGTTGCTCACGATAGCGGCGACTGGATAGAAAAGTGATCTGACCAGATTGCGCACTTTGCATCGACGCAATACCGTCAATAATCACGTCACCGCTTCCATGCAAGTCTGCCCCTAACCGCCGGGCTATATCAGCCAGTCTGATTGATGACATCTGTTATTTGACCTGTTTCAAAACGTCAGCGGTAATATTTTTAGATTTTGCCACGTACACGACAGCGTTGGAATCGATCACTATATCGTAACCCTTACTGCTGGCAACTTTTTGTGCTGCATTTTTGATAGTATTCAGTATATTATCACGTTCTTCCATCTGGCGACGACGGTTATCCTGTTCAAAAGTCTGTACTTTGGCTGCATACTTATCACGTTGTTCCATCATCTCTTTCTCCATACGATTGCGTTCAGTCGCCTTCATCGTAGAGCCATCGCGCTGTAGTTTTTGCATTTTCGCATTCAGGTCATGCTCCATGGTCCGTAATTCCGCTTCCCGCCCATTAAATTCATTTTTGAGCTGTTTTAAAACAGCTTCTCGTTGCGGTGACTGTTGAAAAATGGCGGAAACATCAACCACAGCAATTTTATCAGCAGCCTCAGCACCAGCGGAAATCGCCAGTGAAATACATAGACCTGCAGCAGATAACAATTTTTTCACTCTACTACTCCTTGCCATTATGAGTTTGTGTCACAGACACGGTTTTATACTAACTAGATATCCAGACAGCAGTTTACTGCCCCTGTGTTATTAAATTAAAAGATATTCAGTCTGCTATTATAACTATTTTTACCAGCGGGTTCGCAGGATAATATTGGATTAAAGTAACGCAGTCTAAAGACTAACCGGACGAACCCCGTCGCCGGACCAACCATGCCAATTGCAGCACGGCTGAATTATCCCCTCGCCCGACAACGTTACCAAGTTTTACCAATATTGAACTGAAACTGTTCTGATTTGTCCCCTGGATATTTTTTAATCGGCTGAGCATATGAAAATACTAACGGGCCAATCGGGGACATCCATTGCAATGCCAGACCCGCTGACATACGAATATTGCCCGGCTTGCTGTAGTCCGGAATACCAGCAGCCAGTGTATCTCCATTATTTTTCCAGTTAGTATCCCAGACCGTTCCGGCATCCATGAACAGCGAGGTACGCACAGCGTTAACATATTTCTCACTCAGGAATGGCGTTGGTGTGATAATTTCTATAGTTGCTGTGGCTATGGCGTTACCGCCCACTGCATCATCAGATTTACATAGCTTGTTATCACCGGGGCAGACTTTAGAGTCAGTATTATAGTAGGCGGCCTTGGGACCTATAGTATTAGAGCGAAAACCGCGAACAGAACTCGAGCCTCCTGCATAAAAATTATCATAGAAAGGCATCTCTTTACCGCCAATCCCGCCACCGTAACCCACCCGGCCCCGTGCCAGTAAAACCCAGGTCCTGTTTTGATTGAACGGTATATAGTGTTGGGAATCGAGCGTGATTTTGTAGAAATTATTATCAGAGCCGGGAACCGTCACTTTACTATTCAGATTGGTACGATTACCAGCAGTGGGGAAATAACCACGGTCCAGATTATTAAACGTCCAGCCCAGATTCAGGGTAAAATCATTGGCGGAAAAAGCCCCTTTGCCGCTGCGATCTTGCTTATGGTCTATAGAGTTAAAATAGCGCCACATTGCCACCTGAGGCCGCATGTTCGTCAAATCGTTATGAACATAACCCAGCCCGGTTCGCAATGTATTGTTTTCATTGACTGGAAAGCCGAGTGTGCCGTCGAGCCCATAACTTTTGTTGGTATAATCCGCGAGATCAGCGTCATCAGCTTTAAAATTATTATAGTAAAGACGGCCGCCCAGGCTAACACCATCTGCCGTAAAATAAGGATTGGTAACTGCCAGTTCTGCGTAAGTCTGGTAATCGTTTCTGGTACCGCTAATGCTGACGCTGTTACCCGTTCCCAGCCAGTTATCCTGAGAAACACTTGCCTGAAAACTGATACCGCTCTCAGAGCCATAGCCTACGCCGAAATTGAGTGAGCCGGTATTACGCTCTTTAACCCGGTAGAATACATCGACCTGATCCACTGTGCCGGGAACGCGCCGGGTATCTGATTCTACTGTCTCAAAATAACCCAGACGATTGAGACGCGCTTTACCCTGCTCAACCAGATCGCTTTTCAGCCAGGTTCCTTCCATTTGTCGCATCTCACGACGCAATACAGCATCTTTAGAAATTTGGTTGCCTTCAAAACGTACCTTGCGCACATAAAAACGGTTCCCTGCATCAACATTAACGCGAAGCTTTACAGTATGGTCTTCATTGTTGATTTCAGGCCGTGTTATCACTTGTGGATAGGCGTAACCATAACGCCCCAGCAATCTTTTGATGCTCTCTTCCATCGACGTGATCTTAGCACCATTGTAGAGCTCGCCCGGTTTGACTTTGGCCAGCGTATCAATTTCCAAAGAATGCCCGGCCATACTGCCATTAACCACACTTCCGGAAAGTGTGTACTTATCACCCTCAGTGATATTGATAGTGATATAAATGCCTTTCTTGTCCGGTGTCAGACTAACCTGAGTTGAATCGATATTGAACCGGGCGTAACCCCTGTCGAGATAAAAACTACGCAAGGACTCAAGATCACCTGCCAGCTTTTGTTTTTCATATTTGCGGTTAGCAAGCAGGTTCCACCAGGGTACCGTATCACGTAGCTGGAAATGAGAAATGAGCTCATCTGAACTAAAGGCTTTGTTGCCAACAATATTGATTTGCTGAATTTTGGCAGAAACACCCTCAGTAAAAATGAATTTGAGATCTGCACGATCGCGTGGCAATGGCGTGACGACTGCGCGGACCTGAGCACTGTACTTGCCTGTACTATAATAAAAATCCTCCAGTCCTTTTTCGATGGTGGCGAGCGCAGTGCGGTCAAGGCCCTCACCCACCCGGACGCCGGAGGCTTCCAGATTTTGTTTTAACAGTTCTTCCTTAACGCTTTTATTGCCAGAAAAACTCACGCTGGCAATAGTTGGTCGTTCTCTGACCTGAATAATCAGCGTATCACCGTCACGAAAAACCCGGACATCTTCAAAATTTCCAGTCGCATAAAGCGAGCGAATAATATTGCTTATATCCTCATCATTCACATTATCGCCAACACGTACAGGCATACTAAGCAGAGCCGCGCCCTTAGCGACTCGCTGTAACCCTTCGAAATGGATATCTTTCACTACGAAGCTGTCTGCTCCGTATACAGTAGCGCTGCTTAAAAGCAGCGACGCTATGAGCAACTTTTTCATCACCATCGTTGTTTTGCATTCTTCCTTACTGTTTTTGCAACCCTGGTCCAGATCAACAATCACTGTTGAGATCATCTGATGCGATCTGCACTAACATGAAGCTATTATCCGGCTTTTGGCATGATACTAAAGCCGCGAGAAATCATTGAACAGTGCAAACCCCATCAATAGCACCAATAATATTGAACCGATGCGATAACTAACATCCTGTACTCGTTCAGACACCGGATTTCCTTTAATCTTTTCAATTGCCAGAAACAATAGGTGGCCTCCATCCAGTACAGGTAATGGAAACAGATTGATAATACCGAGATTTATACTTATCAAAGCAAGAAACATCAGGTAATAGACTAAACCATAATCAGCCGAAATCCCGGCACCTTTAGCAATCGAGACAGGGCCACTAAGATTGTTCAAATCAATTTCGCCAGTAATTAGCTTACCTATCATACTGACGGTCAGTTTCATTAAGTGCCATGTTTTCACGCCGGCTTCAGCAGCAGAAGTGATAACATCATACTTAAGCACGATTTTATATGCATCGGGCAGCGGAGCAAGACGCGGGATAACACCAACATACCCTTCCTCGTGAGTTCCCGGTTTCAACGCAGGGACCAATATCAACGTCTTTATCGCGCCCTGACGCTCCACCTGTAACGTAAGCTCCCTGCCGGGATTGTCACGCACGCCAGAGACGAACGACTGCCAACCCGCAAGTGGCTGACCTTGCACGCTTACTATCCTGTCACCCGCCTGCAAACCTGCATGACTGGCAGGAGAATTCTGTTGCACTTCCGCAAGTACCGTCTCAATTTTTGGCCTGTAAGGCGCGATACCCAATAGCGTTAACGGGTCCTGATCGTCTGCCGATAACTTCCAATGACTAAGATTTAGCGTTAACGTCGATGCACTGGCCGAACCGAAGGGTATCACGCTGAGCGGGACCTGAGGGTCGCCAATGGCACCGATTAGCGCCATGCGAACCGCATCCCAGTCAGGCGTTTCGATGCCATCAACTGTTTTAAGTTCCATCCCAGGCATAATTTGTGCCTGCTGCGCGACTGAACCGTTCAAAACACCACCAACCACCGGTTTCAGGCTGGGAACACCGATAATAAAAACTAGCCACCAAGCAAAAAGTGCAAAAATGAAATTTGCACAAGGGCCAGCAGCAATGATTGCCATACGCTGAGCGACGGTTTTATTGTTGAATGCCTGGTGGCGGAGTTCAGGCGGGACACTTGCAACCCTTTCATCGAGCATTTTGACATATCCACCCAGCGGGATGGTAGCTATGACATACTCTGTTCCCTGTTTATCGTAACGACGCCAGAGTGCTTTACCAAAACCAATAGAGAAACGCTCAACTTTTACTCCACACCACCGTGCTACCCAAAAATGACCAAACTCGTGAACAGTGATCAGGATGCCCAGAGCAACAATAAAAGCGGCAAAATTCCAAAAAAAACTCAGCATAGCAATCCTAAATAACCTGAAGGACCAGTAAAAGAAGGCTGGCGAATACTGGCACCGCAGCAGTCAGACTGTCAATACGATCAAGAATACCACCGTGGCCAGGAATAATGTTACCGCTGTCTTTAATTCCTGCCTCGCGCTTAAACATACTCTCTGTCAGATCACCTAAAACCGAAGCCAGTGCAGCAATGAAAGAGCAGAGTAACAGTGTTTGCGGGGCGATGGCGAGCGGAGCCCGGAGACTAAACAGCCATGACAGCACCATTGCAGTAACCAGCCCCCCCACTAATCCTTCCCACGTTTTCCCTAGGGAAACGCGAGGTGCCAGTTTGTGTTTACCAAACAAACGGCCAAATAAGTAACCCCCTGAGTCGACCGACCAGACAAGGAGCATGACATAAAGTAACCACCAAGCCCCGGTGAAGCGATCAGCGTCATAATTTAACTGACGCAGCACCACCATGCTACCAAAGAAAGGGGCTATAGTTAACATCCCAAACAACAGCCGTATCGTGCATGATTTTCGCCACCATGTTGTGCAACGAGGATAAAATAGCACCATGGCCAGTGCCAACGACCACCAGATGATCGAAATCCAGAGCAGCCCGCAGGCGTAAGGGGAATGACGCCAGTTGTGAAAGTCAGAAAACGTGAAAAGCATTAGCATCAACAATAAACCGCAGGATGCAGCTAGCCAAATACGATGCAATACGGTTGGCAAACCAGCCAGTTGCGCCCACTCCCATGCCGCCAGTATGCATATCAATAATGTGACTATCGCAAAGGCAATGAAGGGCAGCCAGAACAGCGCTGTGATTACCAGAGGAATCAAAATTAACGCAGTGATCAGACGAGACTTCAACAAAAGCGACTCCCTGTTAACTCAGGAACCACCGGGTATTGCGCCACCATAACGTCGCTCGCGTTGTGCAAAAGCATGTAGTGCACCTTCAAAAACATGTTCATTAAAATCAGGCCACAGAACATCGGTGAAGTAAAACTCCGCATAAGCGATTTGCCATAATAAAAAATTACTGATGCGATGTTCTCCTCCAGTCCTAATCACCAAATCGACCGGAGGTAAATCGGACATACACAAATGAGCAGAAAGTGTCTTTTCGGTAATCTGATCAGGCTGAATGAGCTCCGCCCGTGCTTGTGCCACAATATGTCTTACGCTGTTGACAATATCCCAGCGTCCTCCGTAATTTGCTGCGATATTGAGAGTAAGTCCGCTATTCTGCTGTGTCAGTTTCTCTGCACGATCAATTTTTTCCCGCAAGCGGGGATTAAACCGACTGATATCGCCAATAATACGCAGACGAACACCATGTTTATGCAGGTTTTTAACTTCACTGTCCAGTGCCCAGACAAAAAGCTCCATGAGAGCCATTACTTCCTGCTGCGGGCGACTCCAGTTCTCACTACTGAATGCGTAAAGGGTTAATGCGTCCAGTTTATGATTTACAGCAAAACTCACAGCACGCCGGACCGATTTCACACCTGCTCTGTGCCCCGTGATACGCAGTTTACCCTGATTTTTCGCCCAGCGGCCATTGCCATCCATAATGATGGCCACATGGCGAGGAGTCATAGCTGGCGAATCAACGGGTTCCAGTACTGTAGCAGACGACATAATGCGTTAACATTCCTTTAATCAGAAAGTGGTTTCTGAAATATCAAAGCGGTCTGGCATAATACAAAAGAAAATTTTTATTTATCAGTCACCGAAGTGAGAGTTACATTTTATTAATATAAGCGGGAAACTATATCATCTCCTGGAAAGGCTCACCAGTCGCGATGATTATGCTGGCAGTAAGATTACCGCCTGAACTTTGCTAAATTCGAAAATGCTCTCTGACGTGACAGATGGTCAATAGCCAGCACATCCTCAACACTGCCAGGTTCGGCAACGCTGAGCGTTTCCAGAACTGAGACAACCAGGCTTGCAATATCAGTAAATCGAATTTGCGCATCTAAAAACGCCGCTACAGCAATCTCATTAACCGCATTCAACGTGGTAGTTGCTGCCTGTCCGGTATTACATGCATCAATCGCCAGTTTGAGACAAGGATAGCGTATATAGTCAGGCTCCGCGAAGGTAAGCGCCTTCATAGTGACAAAATCCAAGGGAACAGCGCCACAATTGATGCGTTGTGGCCATGCCATAGCATGGGCAATCGGTGTGCGCATATCTGGTGTTCCTAACTGAGCCAGAACGCTGCCATCACAGTAGCGAACCATAGAGTGGATCACTGATTGCGGGTGCAGAATTACTTCCATCTGAGCGTCCGTTGCGTTGAATAGCCAGCGGGCTTCGATGTATTCCAAACCTTTGTTCATCATTGTGGCCGAATCAACAGAAATCTTCCGCCCCATCGACCAGTTCGGATGTGCACATGCCTGTTCGGGTGTCACCTCTTTCAACGCCTCCAGCGGCGTATTATAAAAAGGCCCCCCTGATCCTGTAAGGATAATGCTCTCTATGCCATCGTCTTTAAGTGAAGCGTATCCCAACTGACGCTGAAGGGAAGCGGGTAAACTCTGAAAAATAGCATTATGCTCGCTGTCGACAGGCAGAATCTGTGCACCAGAAGTATGCACTGCCTCGAAAAATAAACGCCCACAGGTAACCAGCGATTCTTTATTGGCTAATAACACTCGCTTACCTGCACGAATAGCTGCCAGCGTGGGCAGTAATCCCGCAGCACCTACAATAGCCGACACTACCTGATCCACTTCTGCCAGTGCCGCCAGCTCGCAGACGGCCTGGTCGCCGCTCACTACTTCAGTACTGATGTTAAGCGAACGTAACTGGCGGCGAAGCTCAACGGCGGCCTGTTCACTATGCAGCCCGGCCCAGGCTGGCCGAAATCGCTGACACTGCTCAATCATCAGACCAGTATTATTGGCCGCCACTAACGCCCGCACCTGAAAATGTTCAGGATTGGCTGCCACCACATCCAGAGCGTTGACGCCTACCGAACCCGTTGAGCCAAGAATTGTCAGTTGTTTCATTGAGCCACCCTTTATTTCATTCCCGCTGATGTTGCTTAGACTAGACAATGTAAAACACCGTACAGCAATTTATCCAGATTTGGACACTTTCAGTACGGTGTTTAAAGGGCATGATGGCAATATCAAAAATCCATCAACTCAGTTTCTTTTTCACCGAGAGCAACATCAATTTTTTTGATGCTTGCGTCAGTGATTTTCTGGACATCATCCTGCGCCCGGCGTTCCTCATCTTCGCTTATCTCTTTATCTTTAAGTAATACTTTGAGCTTTTCGTTAGCATCACGGCGGACATTACGCACAGAAATACGCCCCTGCTCAGCCTCTCCCCGCACTATTTTGATCAGATCTTTACGACGTTCTTCTGTAAGTGGCGGTAAAGGCACGCGGATATCACTACCAGCAGAGTTCGGGTTGAGCCCCAAATCCGATGTCATAATTGCCTTTTCTACTGCCGCACTGATGCTGCGATCAAACACGTTGATTTTCAGTGTCCGGGAATCTTCTACCGTGATGCTTGCCAGCTGCTTTAATGGCGTAGAGGCGCCGTAATACTCAACCATAATTCCATCAAGAATAGCGGGTGAAGCACGACCCGTGCGAACTTTACTAATGCTGCTTCTAAATGCATCGACACACTTTTCCATGCGTATGTCAGCATCTTTTTTGATATCGTTAATCACAATATTACCCTTAAATTCTGTTCTCCTGACAGTCTCTGAATGCAGTTTCTGTCAAAGTAATTTGGCGATAATTCCTGCTACATTCGGATGCTTAAGTACAGGCTGGCCATACTTTATTGCAAACCGGGGCTGATGTTAACAGGTGATCAGAGTACCCTCTTTCTCACCCATTACCACACGATGCAGTGCACCAGGTTTATTCATATTAAAAACGCAGATAGGCAACTTATAATCACGCGCAAGGGTAAATGCAGCCAAATCCATCACCTTTAGCTCGCGCTCCAGCACATCACTATAGCTGAGATTCTCATAGAGTGTAGCATCTGGGGTTTTTACTGGATCCGCAGAAAATACACCATCAACTTTGGTCGCTTTCAGCACTACTTCTGCTTCGATTTCAATACCCCGCAGACAAGCCGCAGAGTCAGTGGTAAAAAATGGATTGCCTGTGCCGGCACTAAAAATAACTACGCGATTATTACGCAGAAGGCTAATGGCTTCAGCCCAGCTGTAGTTATCACAAACCCCGTTCAGCGGAATGGCAGACATCAGGCGGACGTTAACGGAGGCACGATGCAATGCATCCCTCATTGCCAGCCCATTCATGACCGTTGCCAACATACCCATATGGTCACCTACTACGCGGTTCATTCCAGCTTCGGCCAGACCGGCTCCCCGAAAAAGGTTACCACCACCAATGACCATCCCCACCTCAATGCCTAATTCCACCAATTCCTTCACCTCCTGTGCTATACGATGAAGCACGCTGGCATTGATGCCGAAACCCTCGGATCCTTGTAGCGCTTCACCACTTAATTTCAGGAGAATACGTTTGTACGCAGGTTGTGCATTGGTAGTCATAGTGTCTGCTTCCTGAGTCATTGATTTAAAAAGTTATTGGCTCTTATTAATCATCCCGTCCGGAGATAAAAAACACTATAGGGATGAGGCTTAAAACTACGGCTGAACCAAGCCTGGGCAAAAAAGAACCGCCTGTTGGCGGTTCTTCAGCAGACAGTCTGTTAAGACTGTCTGGACATAGCAGCAACCTCGGCGGCAAAGTCACTCTCAATTTTTTGGATACCCTCACCCACTTCAAAACGAACGTAGCCCACAATATCAGCACCTTTCTCTTTGAGTACCTGGCTTACCGTTTTGGTCGGGTCGATTACAAAGTTCTGGCCAGTCAGCGAGACTTCGCCAGTAAATTTTTTCATGCGCCCTTCAACCATTTTCTCAGCAATTTCTTTTGGCTTGCCTGACTGCATGGCGATATCGAGCTGAATCTGATACTCACGGGCAACGACATCGGCAGGAACATTTTCTGGTTTCAGATATTCTGGCTTACTGGCCGCAACATGCATGGCAATATTTTTAATCAGTTCAGCATCACCGTTTTGTGCCGAAACTAGCACGCCGATGCGTGCCCCATGCAGATAGGTGCCCAGCTCTTTGCCCTCCAGCACGTCAAGACGACGTATATTGATGTTTTCGCCAATTTTAGCGACGAGGGCAACGCGTTTCTCTTCAAACTGCGCTTTTAGTGTGTCGATATCTTTAATACGCCCGGTGACGGCAGCATCCAGTACATCATTTACAAATGCCTGAAAACCATTATCTTTAGCAACGAAATCGGTCTGGCAGTTAACTTCCAGAATAACACCGTAATTCCCATCGATTTTAGTTCTTATTACGCCCTCAGCGGCAACATTACCCGACTTTTTAGCCGCCTTTGCCTGACCTGATTTACGCATGTTATCAATGGCCTGTTCGATGTCGCCATTTGCTTCACATAGTGCTTTTTTGCAATCCATCATGCCAGCGCCAGTGCGCTCACGTAGTTCTTTTACCAAAGCGGCGGTAATTTCAGCCATTGTTTCAATCCTCGGTTATCATCGTTTCTGCAGGTGTGCCAGTAGAACAGTGAAGCAAAAACCAGGTCACAGCAATTTTTACCCCACCAGCTCCAGCTACTGACATGCAGCCTCGGCGCGAAAACAGAAGGGCCTGTGCAGGCCCCCTCATCTATCATTTCAGGGCTCTGAATCAGAGCTAGCCCTGCTTATTCTTCAGACACAAAATTTTCTGCTGCCTGTTGTGCCTGATCACGTGAACGACCCTCGCTAATCGTAGTCGCTACGGCAGTCAGATAGAGATTTACAGCGCGAATGGCATCATCGTTACCCGGTATGACAAAATCAACACCATCGGGATCAGAGTTAGTATCAACAATAGCAAAAACCGGGATTCCCAGATTATTAGCCTCTTTAAGCGCAATATGTTCATGAGTCGCATCTACAATGAACAGAGCATCAGGCAAACCGCCCATCTCTTTGATACCACCCAGACTATTTTCCAGCTTAGCCAGCTCACGACCGCGCATCAGAGCTTCTTTTTTAGTGAGCTTATCGAAAGTACCATCCTGAGACTGCATCTCAAGATCTTTCAGACGTTTAATAGACTGGCGGACCGTTTTCCAGTTGGTCAGCATACCGCCTAGCCAGCGATGGTTAACAAAGAACTGATCACAGCTTTGTGCTGCGTCTTTGATCGCTTCACTGGCGGCACGTTTAGTACCAACAAACAGAATTTTCCCTTTCCGGGTAGCTATTTTGTGCAACTCCGCCAGGGCATCGTTGAACATTGGAACCGTTTTTTCAAGGTTGATGATATGAACTCTGTTGCGGGCACCAAAGATGAATGGCTTCATTTTCGGATTCCAGTAACGAGTCTGGTGGCCAAAATGTACGCCCGCTTTGAGCATGTCCCGCATTGAAACTGTTGCCATGAATACCTCTAAATTTAAATTGGGGTTGCGCCTCCACGTATCCCATTCCACCGACCAGCCTCCGTATTACAAGAGAGGACAGGCACCCCGGCGTATGTGCCGATACATGTGTGTTATGCACTCGATGATAAAATTGCCAGCGTTTCTCCAGCCAGCCATTAAACCGCATTATCCCGGTCCGGAGATTCACCGGCGCGCTTTATATCATAAAGAGGCTGATGAAGCCACTACTTAAATCACTAAAAGCGTCTGGATTAAGGAAATGCACCCTGTGATTGTAATCCAAACCGACAATTGGCAGCGCAGCGACTACCTGTTACCATTATTGACGAAAAACGTTATCTGCAGGCAAAGTTCATGGCAATCACGTTAAAAACTCATGATGAAATAGAAAAAATGCGCGTAGCTGGACGGCTGGCGGCTGAAGTGCTCGAAATGATTGAACCTCATGTTAAACCCGGAATTTCTACGGGTGAACTTGACCGTTTGTGCCATGCACACATCACAGAAGTACAGCACGCTATCCCTGCCTGCCTGGGATTTTGTGGTTTTCCAAAATCAGTCTGTACCTCCGTAAATGATGTTGTATGTCACGGTATTCCGAGCGATGACAAAATTCTCAAAGAGGGTGATATCATCAACATTGATGTAACCGTTATTAAAGACGGCTACCACGGCGACACGTCAAACATGTTTCTGGTAGGGAAACCCTCGATACAGGCTGAGCGACTGTGCCGCATTACTCAGGAGTGTTTCTATCTGGCTCTGCTTCTGGTCCGCCCCGGCCTGCGTTTGCGTGAAATTGGCCGTGCCATCCAGAAATATGTTGAATCCCATGATTTTTCAGTAGTGCGTGATTACTGTGGCCATGGCATTGGCAAAGGGTTTCACGAAGATCCTCAGGTATTGCACTACGATGCCAATGATAACGGGGTGGTACTGCAACCGGGTATGACCTTTACCATCGAGCCGATGGTGAACACTGGTGATTATCGTATCCGCACTATGAAGGATGGCTGGACGGTGAAAACGAAAGATCGCAGCTTATCGGCTCAGTATGAGCACACTATTGCCGTGACGGAGACAGGCTGTGAAATTCTTACACTGCGCCACAATGAAACTATTGCACGCCATCTCGTCGCCAGTACATAGCCCTCACCGCATCGTCAGACATCTCCTCAACAGGGAGCTTGCTCTGCCTGGCACCCCAATGAGCAAACAACTGTGCTCCATTTCAAGCATCCTCCTTTGCCTGGAATGGAGCACAGAGCCCTTTTCGTGCCTATCAGAATCGTGTGGCGTTTTGAATCAAAAGCCTGGCAGGAGCGACATGTTTGAATACTGAACAGACTGCGTTGCAACGCCTTCACAGCTTCACTCACGCCCCAGTCAGCTGGAATGACGAAGCGCTGAAATCGGATCTGGTCAAATCACAACTGGAACGCTTCCAGCAAGAGCTCGCTGCCGCTTTTGATGCCGGTGCAGATACTGAAACACTAGTTAACGCCCGAACGCAGTTTATTGATAATCTGTTACGCCGTTTATGGTGTTTTTTAGATTTCGCACAGGATAGCGCTCTGGCGTTGCTTGCAGTTGGGGGCTATGGGCGAGGAGAACTTCATCCCCTTTCAGACATCGATATTCTAATCATAAGCCGCACGCCTCTTGATGAGCAGACTGCTCAGCGTTGTAGCCATCTGCTAACACTGTTGTGGGATCTTAATCTGAATCCGGGCCATAGCGTTCGCACACTTGAGGATTCTCTGACCGAGGGACTAGCTGACCTCACCGTCGCTACCAGCCTGATAGAATCACGGATGATTACTGGCGATTCCACCCTATTTTTTGATCTTCACCAAAACCTGTTTAATGAAAATTTTTGGCCTTCAGCACAATTTTTCGCCGCAAAAGTTCGTGAGCAACAAGAGCGCCATTCTCGCTATCATGGCACCATTTATAATCTTGAGCCCGATATCAAAAACAGTCCGGGGGGATTACGGGATATTCACACCCTTTTGTGGATAGCACGCCGTCATTTTGGTGCAGGATCCTTTGATGAAATGGTCAATTTTGGTTTTCTGACCACAGACGAAAGTCACGAACTGCGCCAGTGTCAGGATCTGTTGTGGAAAGTACGCATGGCACTACACCTGACAATAACACGTTACGATAACCGTCTGTTATTTGATCGCCAGTGCACTGTTGCCCATCGTCTGGGCTATAGCGGCGATGGCAACGTGCCAGTTGAAACGATGATGAAGGTGTTCTATCGGGTGCTTCGTCGGGTAGGTGAGCTCAATCAAATGCTACTACAGCTGTTTGAAGAGGCGATTTTGGCGCTTAAAACGCCAGAAAATCCATACCCTATCAATAAGGATTTTCAGTTACGGGGTTCTCTGATAGACCTGCGCGAACATCAGTTATTCTGGCAGGATCCTGTCGCAATTATACGCATGTTCTACATCATAGTGAAAAATCCATCTGTAACCGGTATTTACTCTGCCACACTCCGACAGTTGCGCAACGCTCTTCGCCATCTGCCCCAGCCACTCTGCCGCTATCCACTCGCACGGCAGCTTTTTATGGCCATTTTACGCCATCCGGGCGCAGTGAGCAGAGCTCTGGTTCCCATGCACCGTCATAGCGTACTGCAAAACTATTTCCCGGAATGGAAACGTATAGTTGGCCAGATGCAGTTTGATCTGTTTCATGTTTATACCGTTGATGAACATACCATCCGGTTGCTGCAAAAGCTGGAGACCTTCTCGCACCAAGAAACCCATTTGCAACATCCACTTTGCACAAAGATTTGGCCACAGCTACCGCAGCCTGAACTGTTGTTAATAGCAGCGTTGTTCCACGATATCGCTAAAGGCCGCGGGGGTGATCACACTATTTTGGGAGCACTGGATGTAAAAGTATTCGCGCAAATGCACGGTCTGGGGAGACGGGAGACAGATTTAGTGGCATGGCTGGTGCGCCACCATCTGCTTATGTCAGTTACTGCCCAGCGACGTGATATTCAGGACCCGGACGTCATTGCAGAATTTGCACATACTACAGGTACCATAACCCGTCTTAACTATTTGGTTTGCCTTACAATAGCTGATATCTGTGCAACTAATGAAACATTATGGAACAGCTGGAAACAGAGCCTGCTGCGTGAACTCTTCTTTGCTACTGAAAAACAGCTTCGCCGCGGTATGAAAAACAGTCCCGATCTGCGTGAACGTATTCGTCATCATCGCGCCCGTGCACTCGATATGTTGCAGCCGGACCAGCCTGATGAACTGCGGGTACACAGTATCTGGAAGCGTTGTCGGGCGGACTATTTTGTACGTCATAACCCCGATCAGCTGGCCTGGCATGCCCGGCACTTGCTGTACCATCAGCTGGATAAACCTCTGGTGATTATCAATCCACAGATAACACGAGGGGGAACAGAGATCTTCATCTGGTGCCCCGATCGTCCTTATCTGTTTGCTACCGTGGCAGCCGAACTGGAGCGGCGTAATCTTAGCGTTCATGATGCCCAGATTTTCACTAATCGGGACGGGATAGCGCTGGATACTTTTATTGTGCTGGAGCCAGATGGTAAACCGATAGCAACAGACCGCCATTCAACTATTAATCAGGTACTTGTACAGGCCCTCACCAGATCTGGCAGCTCGTTACCACCGCCACCCGTACATCGCAATCTGGCGTCACGTCTGCGTAGTTTTAATGTCAACACCGAGGTCAATTTCCTGTCCGCCCATAGTGAGCGGCGCACCTGGCTGGAGCTTATAGCACTTGACAGACCCGGGCTACTGGCGTGCATTGGTGAAGTCTTCACCGATTTAAAGATTTCTCTCCACAGTGCTCGCATCAGTACCATTGGAGAACGAGTTGAGGATCTGTTTGTTTTAGCAGATACCGACAGGCGGGCACTTAAACCTGACGTTTGTGAACGATTAAAACAACGGCTAATTGCTGCCCTCAATCCGAACGATAAAATATGACGAGCCAGTCATCCTGCTCTGTCAACGACAGGCCAGGATAACCCCTATTAAATTATTTACCTGCTGCACCAATGGCAAACTCTGCAGCCGGGTGACACATCAGTAAGTGAGATCCATGCAACAATTACAGAATATTATTGATCACGCTTTTGAGCAGCGTAATGAAATCACCCCTGTTAGTGTTGATGTCATCACGCGTGATGCCATCAATCAAACTCTGGCATTACTGGACAGCGGCACACTCCGTATTGCAGAAAAAATCAGTGGCCAGTGGATTACTCATCAGTGGCTCAAAAAAGCCGTGCTGCTCTCTTTTCGCATAAACGAAAATCAGGTTATCAATGGGGCAGAAAGTCGCTTTTATGACAAAGTACCCATGAAATTTGCCAGCTACGATGAGGAACGTTTTAAAACAGAGGGCTTTCGTGTGGTACCGCCAGCCGCCGTCCGGCATGGCGCTTTCATCGCCAGAAACTGTGTTCTGATGCCCTCTTACGTCAATATTGGTGCTTACATCGATGAGGGTACGATGGTAGATACCTGGACGACAGTCGGCTCCTGCGCGCAAATTGGTAAAAACGTGCATCTCTCTGGTGGCGTAGGAATTGGCGGTGTGCTTGAGCCGCTTCAGGCTAATCCCACTATTATAGAAGATAACTGTTTTATTGGTGCACGCTCAGAAATTGTGGAAGGAGTTGTTGTTGAGCAGGGTTCTGTTATCTCCATGGGCGTATATATTAGTCAAAGCACTAAAATTTACGATCGGGAGACCGGCCAGGTACATTACGGGCGTATCCCTGCTGGTTCGGTAGTTGTTGCGGGTAATTTACCCTCCAGAGAGGGTAACTATGCACTTTATTGTGCCGTGATTGTAAAAAAGGTCGACGAAAAGACACGGGGCAAAATTGCTATTAACGAGCTATTGCGAACCATCGAATAATCCCAGCCACTGGCACTACCCTGTTAACCAGAATCAACAGGGTAAAAACCAGACCAGGCAGGAGAAATCTTTTCCACTCCCAAATTAAAAGCTAATACCAAAGCCCGATGTTCTAAGACCCATTAGCATTGTTCATCATGTCGATGCCCGACACCCTGTGAAGCACAACCTCATGTTGCAGTGATTTTATCTAAACATTTACGAAATAAATCTCATTTTCTTTTTTTCACTCAAATCATCACCATGTTAAATTTTATTGCGATGCGACCTAATCTGTATCAGGCGCTTCACACCATCTGAATAAGAATGTTGACAGGAGATAGCCTATGTCTACCCCAAACAGAGCTAGTAAGATCACCGCAATGATCGCTTTTGGACTGATTTTTATATCATCAGCTACCCGACCAGCATTCGCGATTGCATGTATGTAATGAAGGTGATAAAACGGATGAAATGTGTTATGAACAATGTAAAGACGCAGGCTCAGGACTAGACTGGTTTTCTTGCTACTAACGCTGTGTTGTCCTGATAAATATCACACCTTTCCTAAATCAGCCTTACCTGCCAGGGAGGCGGGTAATTCCAGAGTTTCTCATCGATTATAAACGCCATGCCTGGAGCAGAATGCTGCCCGGACCAAAAAAGGGTTGCCGGTAATCTGGTTTTTGCACCACGGTGTTAAATAAGTCCCTATTCTGCCTAAAAACTGTCAACTAACAGCAACCGGCGAACCGGTTGCTGTTACAGTATTAGTGTGTCAGCAGATAGATATTGCTGTCACCACGCTTGATATTCAGTGCCAGTATAGATGGCTTGCTATCGAGGATTTTGCGTAACTCGCCGAGATTAGTCACAGTCTGCTGATTAACCCCAAGAATAATGTCATCTTTTTTCAGGCCGATGCGTGAAGCGGCAGAGTTTTGTTTGACACTATCTACCCGCACACCTTTTACACCTTTAGCATCATAGTTACTTAATACAGCGCCTTCGATACCAGTGTAGATATTTGCGGAATCCACTTTATCCTGGCTGCTTTGTTGTAAAGTAATATCAACAGTTTTTGTTTTACCATTACGCAGCAAGCCAAGTTGCAGTTTGGTGCCCACACGCAACGACCCTACTTCAGCACGCAATGCAGCAAAACTGGAAATATTTTTGCCATTGACCGAGATAATAACATCACCAGCTTTGATACCACCTTTCGCTGCTGATGAATCCGGCAGTACCTGACTAACAAAAGCCCCGCGCTGTGCGTCAACTTTCAGCGCCTTAGCCAAATCTGAGGTAAGCTCAGTGCCTAAAATACCCAGTTCGCCACGTTTGACTTCACCATATTTCACCATCTGCGTGGTTAGATTTCTTACCATATTACTTGGGATAGCAAAACCGATTCCAATATTGCCACCGTCCGGGGCCAAGATAGCTGTATTGATGCCGATCAGTTCACCATCAATGTTTACCAGCGCACCACCGGAATTACCACGATTTATAGCCGCATCGGTCTGGATAAAGTTCTCATAGTTCTCAACATTCAGACCGCTACGCCCCAATGCAGAAACAATCCCGGAGGTAACCGTCTCTCCCAGACCATAGGGGTTTCCGATAGCAACGGCATAATCACCTACACGCAGGCTATCTGAATCAGCCATCTTGATTGCGGTCAGGTTTTTGAAACCATCGAGCTTAATCAGAGCGATATCGGAACGGGGATCTTTACCAATTACCTTCGCGTCGTAGCGGCGCCCGTCACTGGTCTGCACCTGAATCTTTGTCGCATTCTCTACTACGTGATTATTAGTCACCACATAGCCTTTTTCAGCGTTAATGACTACGCCCGATCCCAGAGCCCGGAATTTTTCCTGCCGGGTACTATTACCATCCTGGCACAGAGGTGAGCCCTGCCACGGAGAACCATCCTGACAAAAAGGCGAATTATCAAAAAAGGGCTGAAACTGCTGGGGGAAGCGTGATTGTCTTACCGTAGTTTTCCCCTCTATGCTGATGCTAACGACAGAAGGCATCACTTTCTCCAGCATGGGAGCCAGACTTGGCAGATTCTGACTGGAAGATGAGGCCGTCTCCGCAGCCATTGCGCTTACTGGACTCATTGCCACTCCAAGGCTCATAACCAAAGCGCTCATAACCAAAGCGCTCATAACTAATGCTGTTTTTTTCATTCGTAATGTCTCTTACTTTGTGAAATTGCCAGATCATCACACTGGCCTTAACTATTGAGTCAATTGTATGTCTATAGTTCACAACATAATGCCCAGCAAAGGTAAAAATTTATTCTCGGGCTTTACAAAACGCCGTAAATAGAATATCAGCCCGCCACCGTGAGCCGTCGATATTCATCCCAAGCATAGAGATCCGTCATGCCACTGATATAGTCCTGAACCAGCCGGGCACGATAATAATATTCCCAAAGCGGGAAATCCTTATCACGCCAGTTGTGCTTCGATAACGCTTCCCTGTAAGCCAGACAAAAACGTACGGGGAGTTTATGATAAAGGCGTGTCTCTATGGGATGATCTTTAAGAGTGTTCTCTTTAGCTAATTGACTAAATTTATCGAGAGACAGCCGTAGCAATGTCCCGTAAATTTCGAGTAAACCTGTGATCACCCGGTATCCCTGTAATTCCAGTTGCTCAACCTCAGGATGATTGAATATATGGGCCGCAGCGACTTTTTTAAACAAGTTTAATAACTGACCGCAAGGGTTATCCTCTTCCAGCAAAGGCTCGTTGAAACAGCCCTGATAAATGTCCGGAAGATGAGAAATAAAACGATCAGCGGCCTCAGGAACCAAACGCGCAACTGTGTTTACCCGCAAATACATGAAGAATTGTTCGTGGGATTTATAACCGGAACAGTTGGTTTTCGATTTTTCCAGCGCATCTGTCACCACTGAATCAAACAGATCCCCCGGTTCGTGATACGGCCAGAGCGCGTGAAGATAATCGTAGAGCTGATTTACCGTGAAGATATTTTTTTCAACCGCATCTTCCAGATCAGCCACACAATATGAAATATCGTCGGCCGCCTCCATAATATAGGTCAGAGGAAAACGATTATACTGTCCAATATCCAGCTCCTGACGCAGACGCGCAACAAACTCCTCCTCCGCCAGATAGTAGCCAGGTTTCTTCATCAGATAGTCATAGGCCGCGGGAGCCTCGTTACGACACCACGCCGGGCGGGTGTATTTCAAAATACAGCCAACCTGAGCCCAGGTCAGATTCAGTTTCATCAGCGTATGCACCAGTCGTATCGCCTGAGCATTGCCTTCAAAAGAGCATAAGTCCCGGCGAATTTTTGCCCGGAGATCGTCCAGATCATCTTCGCAATCAGTTAATAATGGCACTTTGCAAGGAGCATCGCCCGCCGCTTCCTGCTGCTGGTCACAAAACAGATGACGGCAGAACCAGTCATTGATAGCAGATTCACCGAAATGACCAAAGGGAGGATTACCAATGTCATGCATCAGGCAGGACATCTCGACAATGCTTTCGAAAGGTGCGGCCAGCGTCTCCAGACCATACTCCGCTAGCAGGTTAAGCTCTTTAAGTTTAGTCAGAATCTCTTTGGCGATATAGCGACCAGCCTGCTGCACTTCCAAAGAGTGAGTCAGCCTTGAACGTACGGCGGCGTTGCGTTCAAGCGGAAAAACTTGTGTTTTTTGCTGTAACCGGCGAATGGCAGCGGAATTAATGATTCGTCCCCGATCACTCTCAAAGGTACGCATAATTGCATGTTCATCCCTGTTGCCCTGCCTGGAATTATAGGAAAAGGCGCGCTGATAATTAATTTTTTTTCTGAAGTCAATTTCACTCATTGTTAACTCACCGGCTTCCGCCAACCAGAGGACTATCCAAAGCCCCTCATGTGGGTAGGGGGCCCCTTTATCAGCCTACTTCCTCAAATCTGAATCATCGCTGGCCCTGACATCTCAGGCATGATCGTTGTAAGAACAGCCATATTTCCCTTTCCGGCAAAACCATCCTAATGCCATCAATAACAGGCTATAATGACATGCACAACACACTTAAGCTATGCCCGTCATCAGCCACTCGCAAACTATGGGCTCAAAGACGATTCAATTCAATAACTTTAATGAGTAATTACAATGAAAGCAGGCATTATTGGCGCAATGGAACAGGAGGTTACCTTGCTGCGTGACAAGATTAATAACCTTCGGACGCACAAGGTAGCAGGATGCGAAATTTATACGGGGATGCTGAATGGCATAAGCGTGGCATTACTTAAATCTGGGATTGGCAAGGTCTCTGCTGCCATGGGTACCGCATTATTACTGGAGCTGCATCAGCCTGATTTTATTATTAATACTGGCTCTGCCGGGGGTCTGGACCCCACTCTTAATCCAGGCGATATCGTGGTCTCAGATGAAGTAGGTTATCACGACGTTGATCTCACTATTTTTGGCTATGCTCCGGGCCAAATGGCAGGTTGTCCGGCGTTGTTTAAAGCAGATAAACAACTGGTTTCCTCAGCACAAGATACTATTACCCAACTCTCACTGCATACTGTACAGGGCTTAGTAGTTTGTGGAGATGCTTTTATCAATGGTGCTGAACCGCTGGCACGCATTCGTCACACTTTTCCAAATGCGATAGCTCTGGAGATGGAAGGCGCTGCCATTGCTCATGTCTGTCACCAATTCGACGTTCCTTTTGTTGTCATCCGATCCATATCTGACGTTGCTGATAAAAAAGCTCATCTCTCTTTCGATCAATTTCTGGAAACAGCCTCCCGCAATTCTTCACTGGTGGTTGAAACACTGCTCACCAATCTGCAACGTGGCTGAATGGTAAACCAGGATGAAATACTGGCCACTGCTGCTGCTATTAGCGTGCTCTGTACTTAACGCCGCACCTCGGGTGATAACACTTGCCCCCAACCTGACCGAACTGGCTTTTGCCGCCGGCATTACACCCGTGGCGGTCAGTGCTTTTTCGGACTATCCCGTCCAGGCCAGCCATATTGAGCAGGTCGCGAACTGGCGGGGAGTGAATATCGAACGCATCATTGCGCTCAAGCCCGATGTAATACTGGCATGGCGTGGCGGCAGCCCCGTCCGGCAACTGACACAGTTAGCCCACTTAGGAATTAAGGTGGAGTGGGTCGAGCCAAAAACGCTCGATGATATTATTAGTCAGGTTCGTGCGCTGGCACGCTTCAGCCCTGCTCCGGCAGTGGCGCAGCAGAATGCAGATAAGCTGGTCAGAGAACTCGCGGAATTACGCGCGCGCTATGCCCATCCCCTCAGGCAGCGCGTCTTTCTGCAATATGGTCTGCGGCCACTTTTTACTGCCTCCGGCCACACCATCCAAAATGAGGTTTTGTCTCTGTGTGGCGGTGACAACATCTTTGCTGCCAGCCCGATTCCATGGCCCCAGGTGAGCCGTGAACAGGTTCTCGTCCGCATGCCACAGCGTATTATCACCAGCGGTGATAATGAATGGCAGAAAAAAGTAAGAAATTTCTGGTATCCTCAGCTTACTGCCCCGGTAATCTTACTTAATGAAGCCTGGCTCAGTCGCCCCGGTCCCCGTATTCTTCTTGCCGCCCGTGACCTGTGTCAGCAATTACAATCAGACAGAAGTCCGCAATGATAAAGAGTTTCCTTATAGCCATGATTTTTGGGTTGATATTAACAATACCAACCCTTAAGGCAGGCACAATTAACGGCGTAATAACGGTAAAAATCACTATTGTCCCGGAAGACCACATCACAACCGGGCACAATAGCCAGTATTCACAAGAGGAGACCTCTACACACCATACAACGTTACTGCCCAAAGTCACTCAGGAGCTGAAGGTTCAGGATGGCGAAACAGGCCGCAGAATACAGTATGTTCTTGTGGAGTGGTAATGATAAACACAACAATACAGTTCAGACACTGAAAGAAGAGCCGCAACTGCAGGTCGTCTGTGCATTGGGATTGGTAACGATAAAACGTGAGCCTTCCAGCCCTTCTGTATAATCAACCGAACCTCCAATCAGATATTGCAGACTCATCGGGTCGACCACCAGCTCCACGCCCTGTTTCTCAATGGTCGTGTCGCCTTCATTGACTTTATCATCAAAGGTAAAGCCGTACTGAAAGCCACTACATCCCCCACCTGTAATATAGACACGGAGCTTCAGATTAGGATTCTCCTCATCCGCAATCAGATCTTTGACTTTATTGGCCGCCGCGTCAGTAAATTGCAATGGCAGTCCGCTATCGTCACTCATATTCAACTCCCGTGAAGTTACAGGCCGCCTTCGGCCCCATTCTTAACTATTATCCAACACCTGATGCATAGTGACAAGCACAACCCCGCTGGGGATAACAGCCCTTTTGTCACTGATGCTCTGTTTTATGGGATGATTTTCGCAATGATGAAATCGGGAGATGCTGCATAATAACCCTAGTATCACCTCTATAAATTTTACCTCAAATCGCTGAGACTTTTACCTACAGCCAGTATTTCTTTAGAATAAAAGGGCTTTTTATACCGATTTAAGGAATCCGTCTCACATGAGCCAGTCAGAAAACCTCTACGCCCAGGCGCAACAAGTGATTCCCGGAGGGGTAAACTCACCAGTGCGGGCCTTCACCGGCGTCGGAGGTACCCCTCTTTTTATTGAACACGCCGACGGTGCGTACCTCTTTGATGTCGACGGCAACGTTTATCTTGATTTCGTGGGGTCCTGGGGGCCAATGATTCTCGGCCACAATCACCCTGCAATTCGCGGGGCGGTGATTGAAGCCGCTCAGAGAGGATTAAGCTTTGGTGCCCCTACGGAAATGGAAGTTAAAATGGCCCGCCTGATAACGGAGCTCATACCCAGTATTGATATGGTGAGAATGGTCAACTCTGGTACTGAAGCTACCATGAGCGCCATCCGGCTGGCCCGTGGATTTACCGGGCGCGACAAACTGATCAAATTTCAGGGATGTTATCATGGCCACGCTGATGCGCTACTGGTGAAAGCAGGTTCCGGGGCGCTGACACTTGGACAGCCTGATTCGCCCGGCGTCCCGGCTGACTTCGCTAAACACACGCTGACGTGCCGCTATAATGATCCCAGTTCAGTCCGTAAGGCCTTTGAACGCTATCCTGATGATATTGCCTGCATCATCGTCGAACCCGTTGCCGGTAACATGAACTGCATTCCTCCTGAACCGTCGTTTCTGCCCGAACTGCGCGCACTCTGCGATCAATTTGGTGCACTGCTGATTATCGACGAGGTGATGACAGGATTTCGCGTAGCACGCGGAGGCGCACAAGCCTATTACAATATCACACCTGATTTGACCTGCCTTGGCAAAATCATCGGCGGAGGCATGCCAGTAGGCGCTTTTGGCGGTCGCCGTGATGTCATGATGGCTCTGGCTCCAACAGGTCCGGTTTATCAGGCGGGAACCCTGTCTGGTAACCCGATTGCCATGGCGGCGGGTTTCGCGTGTCTGAATGCGCTCTCCGGTCCTGATGTCTACCCTGCGCTTACTGCCCGTACTAATCAGCTGGCCATGGGCCTGCGCGACACTGCACAGGCCCATGGCCTGCCACTTATAGTGAATCATGTCGGCGGCATGTTTGGGCTCTTTTTCACCGACGCGCCAGAGGTTAGCTGCTATGAGGATGTAATCCGCTGTGACCTCAATCGTTTCAGGAGCTTTTTCCATCTGATGTTAAAAGAGGGTATCTATATGGCACCCTCTGCCTTTGAAGCGGGTTTTATGTCTCTGGCACACACTGAGCAGGACATAGAGCGCACTCTGGAAGCAGCTAACCGGGCATTTGCACAGTTGAACACCTGAAAACCACGTTTCCAGATTATTGTTAAGCACCAGCCTCAAAGCACTATTCCAGGATGATTACATCATCCTGGAGTTTATGTGGTCGGTAGCTGCGCAGCTGACCCAGCCTGAGTGGCAGCTTAGCTACGGGGTTTCTGGCCCTGATAAAATATTATAATAACTATTTTACTCGGAACTCCCCGCCATACCGGAACGGGGATCAGATGGCCTCTTCGTTCTCTTCACCGGTTCGGATGCGCATTACACGCTCAACGTCGAAAACGAAAATTTTACCATCACCTATCTTGCCAGTTTGTGCCTCATGCCTGATGGTGTCCACACAGACCTCCGCAATATCATCGGCCACAACCAGCTCAATTTTTACTTTTGGCAGAAAATCAACCATATATTCCGCACCCCGATAGAGCTCGGTATGCCCCTTCTGACGTCCGAATCCTTTTACCTCAGTGACCGTCATTCCAGTAATGCCTACCACAGCAAGTGCTTCACGAATATTATCGAGTTTAAATGGCTTAAATATTGCTTCTATTTTTTTCATATACTTTTCTCCCGACTGCCTGCATGTCTGAATGAAACATAAAGCAAAACATGAATGTTGCAAACAGGTACTGCCCGACAGTCCGCCTTCTCCCCCTGATCTGGCCAGCTAGGCACAAATTACGAAACCAGTAACAACGCTCTAAAAACCATTATGCATTAGCCCAGTTGTCTGCGCGCATTGCGAAAAAGGCGCATCCACGGGCCATCCTCACCCCACTCGGGGGGATACCAGGAGTTAGTCACTGTCCGGAATACCCGTTCCGGATGTGGCATCATGATCGTAACACGCCCACTTCTGCTGGTCACGGCGGTAATACCATTGGGTGACCCATTTGGATTTGCCGGATAACGTTCTGTCATGCTGCCATTGTTATCAACATACCGTAGCGCTACCATCCCAGAAGACTCCAGGATTGCTAAATGCGCCCTATCCTTAACTTCAACAAAACCTTCAGCATGGGAAACCGCCACAGGCAGGCAGGACCCCACCATATCCTCAAGCAGTAGCGAAGGGCTCGCTGCTACCTCGACCAGCGTAAAGCGGGCTTCAAAACGATCAGACTGATTGCGAACAAAGCGTGGCCAGTGTTCACTTCCCGGTATTAATTCTTTCAGGCTGGATAGCATTTGACAGCCATTACAGACGCCCAGCGCCAGGGTCTGTGGTCGGTGAAAGAAGTTTTCAAATGTATCACGTACCCGAGCATCAAACAGAATAGTTCTGGCCCAGCCCTGACCCGCACCCAGCACATCACCATAAGAGAATCCACCACAGGCAGCCAGAGCATGGAAGTCATCCAGATTACAGCGTCCCGCTAGTAAGTCGCTCATGTGTACGTCGATAGCGTCAAAGCCGGCACGATGAAAAGCCGCTGCCATCTCTATATGAGAATTCACGCCCTGTTCACGCAACACCGCAACTTGTGGTCGAATCCCTGTGGCAATAAACGGCGCGGCCACATCTTCATCCGGGCAGAAACTGAGTTTGGCAGTCAGCCCCGGACAGGCGCTGTCCGCCTTCGCCTGATGTTCTTCATCAGCACAGTGAGGGTTGTCACGCAGACGCTGCATTTGCCAGGTGGTCTCAGCCCACCAGACACGCAATGCTGTCCGGCTTTCATTATAAAGTGACATCTTACCAGAATTGATCACAAAACGATCACCTGGTTTCGCCAGACCCAGAGTATATACGTCGTCAGCCAGTCCATTATCGGCCAGAATATTCATTACCGCAGCACACTCAATCGCGGGAATCTGAATTACTGCCCCCAGCTCCTCATTAAACAGGGCTGCCAGATAATCACTACCCAGCAATGCAATATCCACGTCTATACCACAATGACCGGCAAAGGCCATTTCTGCGAGCGTGACCAGCAGGCCACCATCAGAACGATCATGATATGCCAATAATTTTTGCTCGCTGACGAGTCGCTGAATCGCATTAAAAAAGCCCGCCAGTTTTCCTGCGTCTCGCACATCTGCCGGTTTATCACCGAGCTGACGATAAACCTGGGCCAGCGCTGTCGCTCCCAATTCCTGATGGCCTCCGCCGAGGTCAATTAATAACAGCAGATTATCTGTGGCCACCTGTAGCTGTGGCGTGACAGTGCGGCGTATATCTTCAACCCGGGCAAAAGCGGTTATGACCAGTGACAATGGTGCTGCCATCTCACTCTGCTGACCATCCTGCTGCCAGCTGGTTTTCATCGACAAAGAGTCTTTGCCTACCGGAATAGTGAGGCCCAGTGCTGGGCAAAGCTGCTCACCAAGCGCTTTTACTGCCGCATACAGGCCTGCATCCTCTCCCGGATGACCCGCCGCACTCATCCAGTTGGCCGATAACTTAATACGTTTTAACGAACCAATCTGAACAGCCGCGATATTGGTAATGGCTTCGCCCACTGCCAGACGGGCAGAAGCAGCAAAATCGAGGAGTGCTACTGGCGATCGCTCGCCCATCGCCATCGCTTCACCATAGTAACTGTCAAAACTGGCTGTAGTAACTGCACAATCGGCGACTGGAATCTGCCAGGGACCCACCATCTGATCGCGGGCAACCATGCCGGTAATACTGCGATCGCCTATAGTTATCAGAAACGTTTTTTCTGCAACCGCAGGCAGATGTAATACCCGCTTTACCGCCTCTTCGAGGGTAATATCGTCCCGAACCAGTGTGTCACCTGCGCCGCTCAGGCTGGTCACTTCACGGACCATCTTAGGCGTTTTACCCAGCAGCACATCCAGAGGCATATCGACAGGCCTGCTGGCAAAATGGCTGTCGGTGAGCGTTAAATGGTGCGCTTTTGTTGCCTGACCAATCACCGACCAGGGTGCACGTTCGCGCTGACAAATTTGGTCAAACAGTGCCAGTTTTTCCGGCGCAATCGCCAGCACATAGCGCTCCTGCGATTCATTGCACCAAATTTCCAGCGGGGTCATGCCAGGTTCGTCACTTAAAATGTCACGTAAATTAAACTCGCCGCCCCTGCCACCATCACTAACCAGCTCAGGCATAGCGCTAGCAAGCCCCCCCGCACCCACATCATGAATAAACAGAATCGGATTATCATCACCCAGCTGCCAGCAGCGATCGATAACTTCCTGGCAGCGTCTTTCCATTTCCGGGTTGTCGCGCTGTACTGAGGAGAAATCCAGTTCAGCATCTGACTGACCTGACGCCATCGATGACGCAGCCCCCCCACCAAGCCCGATATTCATTGCCGGACCCCCAAGCACAATCAATCTGGCACCCACAGGGATCTCCCCTTTATGAATGTGCGCAGGGCGGATGTTACCCATGCCGCCGGCAATCATGACTGGTTTATGGTAACCACGCAGCTCAACGCCATTATGGCTGTTGACCCGTTCTTCATAAGTACGAAAATAACCAGTAAGTGCAGGGCGACCAAATTCATTGTTATATGCAGCTCCGCCAAGAGGCCCTTCTGTCATTATCGCCAGAGCGCTGGCAATGCGATCAGGCCTGCCAAAATCCTCCTCCCATGGCTGCACAAAACCGGGGATACGCAGATTCGATACGGAAAAACCCATCAGCCCCGCTTTGGGTTTAGCGCCGCGCCCTGTCGCCCCTTCGTCACGGATTTCGCCTCCGGCGCCTGTAGCCGCGCCCGGCCATGGTGAGATGGCAGTAGGATGATTGTGCGTCTCGACTTTCATCAGGATGGCGATCTCTTCCTGATGATAGTCATATCGCTTATGCACCGCATCGGCAAAGAAGCGTCCTGCCATCGAGCCTTCCATCACCGCAGCATTATCTTTATACGCCGAGAGCACATAATCAGACGTCTGCTGCCAGCTGTTTTTGATCATGGCAAACAGTGACTTCGGCTGTTTCTCTCCGTTAATAATCCAGTCAGCATTAAAAATTTTATGCCGGCAGTGTTCAGAGTTGGCCTGAGCAAACATGTAGAGTTCAACGTCGTTTGGATTGCGTGCCAGTCTGCGAAATGACTCCAGCAGATAATCAATCTCATCTTCAGTCAGTGCCAGCCCCAGCTCACGGTTAGCCTGCTCCAGCGCCAGACGCCCCTGCCCCTGCACATCAATACACTGCGATGGTTTTGGTGGATGACAGGCAAAGAGCTGTTCTGCGTCATGCAGGTTTTGGAATACGGTCTCTGTCATCCGGTCATGCAGCATTGCTGACAGTTGCTGCCACTGCGCTTCGTCAAGCGCGGGAGCAGTGATATAAAAAGCCAGACCACGCTCCAGCCGTCTGACTGCTGGCAAACCACAGAGATGGACGATATCGCTGGCTTTGGATGACCATGACGAGCGCGTGCCCGGTCGGGGGGCTATCAGCAACAGACGCCCTTGCGGCGTCTGAGCTGGCATTGACGGGCCATACTTCAGCAGTTGTTCCAGCCGCGATTTATCCGGTATACTGAGCGGCTCGCTCACGTCAGCAAAGTGGACATGCTCAGCATAGATATCGCTAACAGGTAACCGTACTTCATGGCAGCGGATCAGTAGTTTATTAACATGAAACGCCGACAGAGCGGGCGAACCTCGCACAATTTCCATTATTTAATAATCTCTCATATCTGAAGCATCGTACAATGCTGTATCAGGCGCACCAACAGGAAAATGGGCAGTATTATAGAGAATCCTCATCAGCAACGAAACCGTTTGTACAGAAATATTCAGACGCCGCTCGTACAAAAAATAATCTAATTTTGTCGAAAAAAGTTGCAGATTTTACATTTCTTGCGCAAAATGCCCATCTTTTACGACACCATAAGAGCAATCCATTGCAAGATTGCAGCGTAATATCTGAGACTATATAGAGATAATTATTTGAAATACCTAAAAATAAATTACCTGTTAGTAGGATTATTCACTCTTCTGATTGTCCTTGCTGTATCTTTCTCTTCGTTTGGCCATAACACAATGGACCAACGGATTACCCAGATAAAAGAGCGGGGGGTACTGCGGATGAGCACTATTGTTTCACCGCTGACCCACTATACAGCTAAACATGCTCTGACAGGCATCGATTATGAACTGGCCAGGCGCTTTGCTGATTCTCTGGGTGTCAAGCTCAAAGTGACGCTACGGCCGAGCATAGAAGATTTATTTGATGATCTTGAAGATGATAAGGCAGACATTATTGCTGCCGGCCTTATCTATAATCCTGAACGTTTGAGCCGGTTTCGCGCGGGCCCGGGTTATTACACCGTTTCACAACAGCTGGTATATCGTATTGGCCATCCCAAGCCAAAATCGCTGGCCAACTTACGAGGTGAGCTGACCGTAGCAAGTGATTCAATCTACGCGTCGACACTTAATACAGCTAAAGCACGCAGCTACCCTAATCTTAGCTGGACGCAGACTGATAAACAGAGTCCGCTAACACTCCTGCGGGCAGTTGCAGAGGGTAAACTTGACTATACCATCGGTAATTCAGTCAGCGTTGCCGTGATGCAGCGGGTTTATCCCCAACTGGCTGTCGCTTTTGATATCAGTAAGAAACACCCCGTTACCTGGTATCTGCCACGCATTAAGGATTACAGCCTCGATAAGACGGTGTTTACCTTCTTTAATAATATCAACAGCGACGGCGTAATGGCCCGGATGACCGAAAAGTATCTTGGTCACATGGGTACGTTCAATTATATTGATACCCTAAGCTTTCTGAAGGCAATAGACACCAGACTGCCAGAGATCAAGCCATTGTTTATAAAATATGCCCAGACAGTCGACTGGAAACTACTGGCATCTGTCGCCTGGCAGGAGTCACGATGGGATCCAAATGCTGTCTCCCCCACTGGTGTGCGCGGCATGATGATGCTTACACGACAGACGGCGCGAAGTATGAACGTATCTGATCGGACCGATATAGAAGAGAGCATTCGTGGCGGCAGCCAGTATTTGCAGCAAATCATCAAAGAACTGTCCGACTCAATCCCCAAAGACGAGCGCATCTGGTTTGCACTGGCAGCCTACAATATGGGGTATTCCCGTATGCTGGATGCCCGTAAACTGACAGAAGTTCAGAAAGGCAATCCAGACAGCTGGGCAGATGTTAAACTACGTTTGCCCCTGTTGAGTCAGAAGCGCTACTACAGTCAGCCCGGTTATAGTTATGCACGTGGCCAGGAAGCCTATAATTATGTGGAGAATATTCGCAGATATCACCAGAGTCTGGTGGGTTATCTGGAAGTGAAAAACCACAAACTATGGCGACAAAGAGCTCCAGACACACAACTGGCGATGGAAGATAAACATAAAGATTCATCTGATGTTGCCATAGACTAAACAGAAACGTGCCATCAGCCTGTATTTTAACGCTATGGCCTTTTCACCTCGTACAACGACCGAGTAGCTACCGTTGTTTTCCCGCCGGACCTGATCCGGCGTTCGGGTAAAAAGGAACCTCCACTAATCCTCGTTGTGTTTTTTTCTGTTCCCGACGCAGGCGAAAAAAATCACTGAGTAGTGCGCCGCACTCTGGGGCCAGCACACCACCCGTGACAATCAACCGATGGTTTAACCCGGGTTGCCCCGGAAGATCGAACCACGACCCCAGTGCACCGGTTTTAGGATCTGAGGCACCAAACACGACCCGGCTAATCCGACTGTGGAACAGCGCGCCTGCACACATCGAACAGGGTTCAAGAGTGACATAGAGTGTTGTACCCACCAGACGGTAATTTTGCAGTACCTTGCCTGCCCGGCGTAATGCCATTATCTCAGCATGAGCTGTGGGATCATGCTGCTGGATTGAACGGTTCCAGCCCCCGGCAATCAGGCGGTCACCTTGCACCAGCACCGCGCCAACAGGGATCTCGCCGCAACGCAAAGCACGGTGAGCAAACCTGATAGCCCGCTGCATCCAGTAGCTGTCTTGTTCTTGTGGCGCTGTCATACGACACCCCGGCACATCAGATTAAACAGCATTCGCCACTACTCCAGCTGTTGCAGCTCGCCACAAGGCGTTACCCGCCAGCGATGCTGGCAAAAAGATAATAGCGGATTGTCCTGTTTACTATCGCTGTAACCACTATAAAGTTGCAGCGGTTTGCCAATTTGCTTCTCAAGCAGAACCACTTTATTGCGGCCAAGACAGCGTACTGAAAGCACCCGACCGCCCCATTTGCGCTCCATCTGACTGGCAATCAGTTTTACTTTTGGCAAAAAGGCAGCGTCACGGTAAACCTGTTCCACCAGTGACTGCGGTGAGCCGGTAATCAGCCAGACTTCAGCCTCTTCAGTTGCAAGGTAATCATTCAGTCGTTGCTGCACTATCGGGAATCTGACTGCCCGCAGGCGAAACCAAACTGTGAAGTGAATCTCTCGTTGACACATCGTCGCTTCGCTACGTCCAAACGTAATTGTCCAGAGCAGCAGACTCATAGGCCAGCGCGCGCTTCGGCCCTGAATAATGAAACCCAACACCACTACTAGTAGCGCAGGGACCACCAGCAGTTAGTAGCGCAGGGACCACCAGCAGTAAATTTAGCGGATGATGCCATAACAGGAAGCGTAAAAAAGTACCAAACATATCCTGCTGGTGCAGCGTACCATCAAGATCGAAGAATACGACGCGACGTTGTTGCGCACGGCTCAAACCTTAAACCTCATAAGCAGTGAAAATCATCATTTGGATAATAACTAATTTTATTATGCAGTTATCACTCTTCATTACAGCCAGCTGGTGATGCGGAATCAGGCTTTGATGATTTCAGATCTAACGCGGCGCGCAGAAATCCCCTGTGAGACTGAAGACGCGCATCGGCTTCAGCAGCAGTGAGATCTGCCAGGATCATCAGGACGGCCGTTTTAACGTTATATTCGCACTGACCAAGAACCAGCCCGGCATGTGAACGGTCACAGCCAGTAGCTTCCGCTACTATACGACACGCTCTGTCTGTAAGTTTATCGTTGTTTGCCTGCAAATCCACCATCAGGTTTTGATATACCCTGCCAGTTTTTACCATTGCGCCAGTAGAAATCATATTCAGCACTAGCTTTTGTGCCGTGCCTGCTTTAAGTCGGGTAGACCCTGTTAATACTTCAGGGCCAACCAACGGCGTAATAGCAATTTGTGCTTCCTCCGCCAGCAATGAATCCGGATTACAGCAGATGGCGGCAGTCATGCAACCTTGTTTACCTGCATAGCGCAATGCACCGATAACATAAGGCGTTCGGCCTGATGCGGCCAGACCGATGACCATATCTGCTCTATCCAGCGCTATCGCCTTAAGATCATCTGCGCCGGATGCCTCACTATCTTCCACCCCCTCTGCCGACATCATTAGCGCATCCGGGCCGCCTGCAATCAGACCTGTTACCATTCCATATGGCACGCCAAAGGTTGGCGGGCATTCGGAAGCATCTAACACCCCAAGCCGGCCACTGGTACCAGCCCCAATGTAGATCAGCCTTCCACCTGAAGTAAGCGCATTAGCCGCCGCGTCGACTGCCTTTGCTACCGCTGGTAACGTCTGTTGTACCGCAACCGGCACCAGAGCATCTTCACGATTGAAGCAGGTGACCATTTCAAGCGTTGAAAGCGTATCCAGATTCATGGTGTCGGGATGACGTGATTCTGACAGCAGGTCTGCTAAATGCATGTTCACCTCACATATCGTTCATGCCGTTTTAAACATAATTCATAAAATCTGGTGCATTAGTCATTTTCTGAACATCAATTTTAATGGTGCCGGTAACACCCTACCGCCCATTAAAGCACCTTCACTTTACCATTGCTGTATGTCGTTCAGCTGCTAAAAATTTTTGTTAATATCGGGTTCTTTTGCTGCATCTGCATTCACCTCGCACCATCAGCCATAATTCAGAGACAGATATGAAGCCGTTGTAGCGCCTGCATTCAACCGGACGCCATATTTTATTCTTCCCTGAAAATGGAGCTGGCTCAATCAGTTCGGAGGCTGACATCTGTGACCATAGACGAACCTTCCAAAAAATAAGCCGTCAGAAAAGCTGAGGCAACTTATATTACGTAAAACATGACAGCACGATTAAAATAGATTATTAAGCATCACCATCGTATATGTCTTTAAAATTAAGACGGTACAGGATATTGCAAAACCTGACAATATAGTGCATATCGGCTATTACTTTAATACGCTGGTGTAATTTTAATTCTCACTCACAGCAATTTCGCCTAAAAAACACTTCTGGTCTTGTGTCTCCTGAAATGTATCCTGATATCGTTTTTCATAACGAATATAGCTTGTCGCGTTTTTAACAGGTCATCATTTTGGTATTACAGCCATCTCCGTTTTACACCGATTAAATTAACACCATAATCACCTTCAGCCAGAGCGCAGATAAAGTAAATTCATGTTGATAAATAACAAATCGATATCACTCCTGATATCAGTTTATTTATTGCACTAATACAGCGTGATTTATCCACATCCCCACAGGCGCAGCTACAGCTGCGCTTTTTTTAGCAAAACCTGGTGAAGAAATAACTGTGCAGCCTGCTCCAGCTTTTCAGACGGCTCTGCATGAGTTACCCGCAAGAACATTAACAAACCGCTATTTCCAGAAAGATTTTACTGTTCTGGTAAACCTGGCCCGACTTTTAACAGGTAATCAGTCTGTTACCGGTAACACAGAATCTCAGCCTGAAAGGGAAATAACGCTTTCAGATTAAGCAAGTCAACTAACATAAATCTCAAAGGAATAAATAGTATGAAATATCTGTTCTATGCACTGCTTTGCTTATTTTCACATCTGGCATTAGCAGAACCTTTGCACAAGGTTTATCGTGCAGACCGCACTCCACCGGATGTGATAAGAGGCATGCAAGGATTTTTTGCAAAAGGTGTAAGCCACCAGCTCCCCCTCGATACCCGTAGTACTCCGTGCGTGAATATCAGTTTATGGAATCATGCAAACGGAGATCCAGTGACACAACGTGCCCGTGATGATTCGTGTTATATAAGCACCACCCAGTACCTGAATATTGCGGAGCAACGTATCGTCAACATAGAACATGGCAGTGGTTTTATCTATCACATCCAGGGCAGCTGGGATTTCATTGATGTTAATGGATCATTAGGGCATTACAGCCCCTACCAGAGTGAGCATGAGGAAGCTGCCTTAATTTACATCAGCTGGCCACGGATTATAGGATGGCAGGAATATACGAACGGCGTAGCAGGTAACTTCATAAACAACCCTGACTATATTGAAAATCTTTACCCGGATGTAAACTCAGTTGTCCTGCCGCAGCTGGCAGGTTTTCCTCCCGGTAACAATGCATGGTCTGAGGATCCCTGGAATCAGTATGCTAATTGTGGGCAAAAAAGAGATCGTAAATGTTACCCCAAAAAAAGCGCACAAGCCTACGGTGAAGATTTTTTCTGGTTTACTTACCGTCGTGAGCAGGCAAGAATGCTGTACGTCATTGGGTCATCAGAAAGAGCAGGCTGAAGATAATTTGTCATCCCTGTAAGTATCATTGTCAAACGCAGATTGTTTGCGCCCGCGAGTAACGTATGGCCTGATCTGCCTGTTCGTTCCAGCAAACCTTACCCCCCCTGCCAGCTATGATTTTATTCAACGCTACAGTCAGGTGGCAAAATAATCTGCATCTTCTGGCAAAATCAACGTTAAGGACACCGCCCCATCGTCTAAACAGGCTATCAGGCTCCTGAACTCTCTGCATAAGGCCTGAGGCTGGATGTGTGCAGAAACTCACTTTATTCCGGCTAAATATATCGCATTATAACAGACCTGCGTTGAAGAGAATGACTCTGATTGTCAGCGCAAAATCATGACTGTGATGATGCCTTTGATCCGCTTCCCCAATGATGGCAACTTATTGCAGTCGATTAAATATGGCTGCCGGGTGACGTGGTTAACCCCTAGGCCGGGTAGCCTGCCACTACCCCCCCCCCTCACCGATGTCAAACAGCTCCGGCTAAAAAGAGATTATTGCGGTGATTAAGCAAAAATATGGCCGTACTCACGAATTTGTAAGGAGAATATTGTGACTAGAAAACTGGCATTACCGGATATAATTTCTATTGCCAAAAATTTAGAAATACCGGATAAGGCCTTCATTGATGGAAAATTTGTTGCAGCATTATCAGGCAGAACACTGGCAACGGTAAACCCCGCCACTGGAGACGTTATTACTCATATCGCTGCCTGCAATGCTGAGGACGTTGATGTTGCCGTAGCAAGCGCCCGGCGTACCTTTGAAAATCGTTCGTGGTGTGGGTTGCCTCCAGCACAACGTAAAAAAACGTTACTGAAACTGGCAGACCTGATTGAATCGCAACAGGAGCAGCTGGCTGTCCTTGAAAGTCTGGACAGTGGTAAGCCCGTTGGTGAATGTCTGACTGGTGATATTCCTGACACCATCAATACGTTACGCTGGCATGCTGAAGCCATTGATAAACTCTACGAACAGATTGCTCCGGCTGGTGATAAAGCACTGGCGATGATTGTCCGGGAGCCTGTTGGTGTAGTCGGCTGTGTCCTTCCGTGGAATTTTCCATTGCTAATGCTGGCATGGAAAATTGGCCCGGCGCTGGCCGCTGGCTGTTCTGTTGTTGTGAAACCGGCAGAGCAGACCTCTTTAACGTCGCTACGGGTTGCACTACTTGCCTATGAGGCGGGTATTCCTGCCGGTGTGCTGAACATAATCACAGGCACTGGCCCGGAGACCGGAAAGCCTATCGGTCTTCATAATGATGTCGATATGGTGAGCTTTACCGGCTCCACCATCACTGGCAGACGCTTTCTGCGTTACGCTGCCGATTCTAATCTTAAAAAAGTAGTACTTGAGTGCGGAGGGAAAAATCCCGCTATTGTCTTTGATGATGCCGAAAATCTCAGCCACGTTGCAGACCAGATTGTAAACGGGGCTTACTGGAATATGGGGGAGAACTGTTCAGCAACTTCTCGCCTGTTGGTGGATAAAAAAATCAAAGACCAGCTGCTGGAAATTATCGTTCAGAAACTTAGTGACTGGAAAATGGGCAACCCACTTGACCCGTCAAACCGGCTGGGCGCGTTAATTAGTCAATCCCATTTTGAAAAAGTGTCTGGTTACCTTGATATCGCCCGAAGGGAAGGCCTGATTTTTATTTATGGTGGACAAACCGAAAAAGGCGCCTGGATACAACCAACTATTATTGATGGTGTGACGGCACAGAGTGCCCTCTTTAGGGAGGAGATCTTTGGGCCGATTTTGTGCGTGACGACATTCGGCAGCCAGAGTGAAGCGATTGCACTGGCAAATGACTGTGATTACGGCCTTGCGGCATCAGTCTACACCAGTAGCCTTACGAGAGCTGTTGAGGTATCACGAGCTATACGGGCGGGAACAGTAACGGTCAATTGTTATGGCGAGGGGGACGCCACCACACCTTTTGGCGGCTACAAACAATCTGGTTTTGGTGGCCGGGACAAATCACTCTTTGCCCATGATCAGTACACCGAACTGAAGACTATCTGGATTGATATATCTTCGGGCGAAACAGTTAATTAAACATCATTTTGTTAGAAACTGGCAGTCGCCGGGCTGGCACGCTGCTGGTACTTCACCGTGCTAACAGCTTTTAGGAAACCACCACCAACCTGTTAAAAAACAAAAATAATATAGAGGGATTTGCTAAAACAGGATCTCTTGCCACTGCTGAATTTTTAGGCTTTGACTATAAGTTTGGTGCACTCGCCTGCAACGTCATGGACCTGACACTATCGGGTATGGCCTTACCCGGCAGGCTGTGTTTTTACCAGCGATAACACGCAAAAATAATCAGTTTAATATTTTGTACCAAACACATAGCATAAGAGTATTGTGGAAAAACATAGTACGGCGCTCAGGAGTCCGCTGCAAAACAGTTTATCAACTACGGCATACATTTGCCTGCTGGAATCTGGTCGCGCACGGTAACATTGCCCTTATCGCCAGACAGATGGGCCGGGCTGACGCCCCGATGTTGTACCGCCGCCGGATGGAAAACGAAAGCAGCGCAAAAGATTTACGGATTTGGGAGTCACTGAATGGAAGCAATGGGGCATGATGAAAAAGTCCCGGCAGCGCGCCAGGAAATAAACATGAGATCTTAATACATTGAAAAATAATCAAAATAATGGTAGTGAAGCCCACACACCAATGATGCGGCAATATCTCAGTCTCAAGGCAGAACATCCTGATATCCTGCTGTTTTACCGTATGGGTGACTTTTATGAACTCTTTTATGACGATGCCAGACGTGCTTCAGAGCTGCTGGAGATCTCACTGACCAAACGTGGCAGTTCAGCAGGTCAGCCTGTACCGATGGCTGGTGTGCCTCATCATGCAATGGAGAACTATCTGGCACGACTGGTCCAGCTCGGAGAATCTGTTGCTATCTGCGAACAGACTGGCGACCCGGCGCTGAGCAAAGGCCCTGTGGAGCGTAAAGTCGTGCGGATTGTCACTCCGGGCACCATAAGCGATGAGGCACTGCTGCATGAGCGCCAGGACAACCTTCTGGCGGCCATCTGGCAGGATAAAAGTCGTTTTGGTTATGCCACCCTTGATATTAGCTCGGGGCGGTTTCTGCTTGCAGAGCCTGCCAGCAGTGAAGCCATGGCGGCGGAGCTCCAGCGCACCAACCCGGCAGAATTGCTTTATCCGGAAGATTTTGCAGCTGGCGGACTGACTGAGGGCAGACGTGGCCTGCGCCGTCGCCCATTGTGGGAATTTGAGATAGCAACCGCCCGCCAGCAACTTAATTTGCAATTTGGAACCCGCGATCTGCACGGATTCGGTGTCGAAAACGCGCAACTGGCTCTCCGTGCCGCCGGATGTCTGTTACAGTATGTTAAGGATACGCAACGAACCGCCCTTCCGCACATTCGTCGTCTCACGATGGAGCGTTTGCAGGATACCGTTATCATGGATGCCGCAACCCGGCGTAATCTCGAGATCACTCACAACCTTTCGGGGGGCACGGAGAACACTATTGCATCGGTGCTTGATAAATGTGTCACGCCGATGGGGAGCCGGATGCTAAAACGCTGGTTGCATCAGCCGATACGTGATATACCAACGCTGCTGCAACGGCAGACATCTGTTGGTGCATTGCAAATATTAGCAATGGAAATTAAGCCGCTGTTGCGCGAAGTGGGAGATCTGGAACGCATTCTGGCACGGCTGGCATTACGTAGTGCGCGACCACGAGATTTGGTGCGTATGAGGCACGCTTTCAGACAACTGCCAGAGCTGAACACAATCCTGGCCGTTAATCAGGTACAACATCTGCAACTGCTTACACAACAGATGGGCGATTTTCGCGAACTCTGTCAGCTGCTTGACCGTGCTATTGTGGATTCCCCCCCTGTGCTGGTTCGTGACGGAGGAGTGATTGCCAGAGGTTATAATAGTGAACTAGATGAATGGCGGGCGCTTGCAGATGGAGCCACCGATTATCTGGAAAGACTGGAGATTAGTGAGCGGGAAAAGCTCGGCATTGATACACTCAAAGTCGGGTTTAACGCTGTACATGGTTATTATCTTCAGGTAAGCCGGGGGCAGAGCCATCTTGTTCCTGTACATTATGTACGCCGCCAGACATTGAAAAACGCTGAACGCTATATCATTCCTGAGTTAAAAGAGTATGAAGATAAAGTTCTTTCAGCCAGAAGCCACGCGCTGGCTCTGGAAAAGAGGCTTTACGATGAGTTGTTCGACCTGTTACTGCCCGAGCTGGAAGCACTGCAGCAAAGCGCAGCAGCGTTAGCAGAGATAGATGTGTTAAGCAATCTGGCAGAGCGTGCTCTGACGCTTAATTATGTATGTCCGGCTCTGGTGAGGAAACCGGGGTTGCAAATCGAGGAAGGGCGGCATCCGGTAGTTGAACAGGTGCTGAAATCCCCTTTCATTGCTAATCCCGTACAACTTTCCCCAGAACGCAAAATGCTGGTAATTACTGGCCCCAATATGGGGGGTAAAAGTACCTATATGCGCCAGACAGCGCTGGCAGCATTGCTGGCATACATCGGCAGTTATGTCCCTGCTTCTTCTGCTGTTATTGGCCCTATTGACAGAATATTTACCCGCGTCGGGGCCGCCGATGACCTGGCCTCAGGCCGTTCCACTTTTATGGTTGAAATGACAGAGACCGCCAATATTCTTAATAACGCTACTGAACAAAGTCTGGTGCTGATGGATGAGATCGGCCGCGGTACGTCAACGTACGATGGTCTGTCACTAGCCTGGGCCTGCGCTGAAAATCTGGCCACTCAGATTAACGCCATGACACTGTTTGCTACCCACTACTTCGAACTTACCCATCTGCAGGATAAGTTACAGGGAGTGGTTAATATACACTTCGACGCGGTAGAGCACGGTAATACTATCGCTTTTATGCATCGTGTTCAGGAGGGCGCTGCCAGTAAAAGTTATGGTCTGGCGGTAGCGGCGCTGGCTGGCGTTCCTGGGGGGGTCATTCATTGTGCCAGGCAGAAATTGTGTGAGCTTGAAATCCTCTCTGCCAGCAGTATCAATACTTCTGCCAGCAACATTTCATTAATACCCCCTGAAATCACCTCTCCTGCTATCGAAGCACTTCAGGCACTGGAGCCTGATACGCTCTCCCCACGGCAGGCACTGGAATGGATCTACCGGCTAAAGTCTCTTCTCTGAGGTTAAAACACTTCATAACGCAGGCTGATGAGCAGCAACGGTCATGCTGCCACCCTGCCGATGAAAAAACGCTGACAGACTCCGGGCGTATACGTTAGTCGGTATTTTCGTTTGATGAGTGGCGCTGGAGTATAAACTGAAAAAACTGCCAGGACAGGATGGCTGGAAAACAGCCAGTACTGAAAATCTCTACTATGCCAGAATAGAGCAGCGGTAGCCGAGGCCACCGCTGTTATCACTTACAACTTATTTATTCACGAAAAAGTGATTCGATGTTCAGCCCCTGCGTCTGGACGATCTCCCGCAGACGACGCAGGCCTTCAACCTGAATCTGCCGCACCCGTTCACGGGTCAGACCGATTTCACGTCCTACATCCTCGAGTGTTGCCGCTTCATAGCCCAGCAATCCAAAACGACGGGCCAGTACTTCACGTTGCCTGGCATTAAGTTCAAATAACCATTTGACAATACTGTGCTTTATATCGTCGTCTTGTGTAGTGTCTTCCGGGCCGTAGTCTCTGTCATCGGCCAGAATATCCAGCAATGCTTTTTCCGAATCTCCGCCCAGGGGAGTATCAACTGATGTGATACGTTCATTAAGACGTAACATGCGGCTGACATCATCTACTGGTTTATCAAGTTGTTCGGCAATCTCCTCTGCACTCGGCTCATGGTCGAGTTTGTGAGATAACTCACGCGCGGTACGCAGGTAGACGTTAAGCTCTTTAACAATATGAATAGGCAGCCGAATAGTACGCGTCTGGTTCATTATTGCGCGCTCTATTGTCTGGCGAATCCACCAGGTAGCATAAGTTGAAAAGCGAAACCCACGCTCAGGATCGTACTTTTCCACCGCTCGAATAAGACCAAGATTTCCCTCTTCTATCAAATCGAGCAGCGCTAAACCCCGGTTGCTATAACGGCGGGCAATTTTAACAACTAATCGCAGATTACTCTCAATCATCCGGCTACGGGAAGGAACATCACCCCGCAATGCCCGGCGGGCAAAAAACACCTCTTCTTCCGCTGTCAGCAAAGGTGAATAACCAATTTCGCCTAAGTAGAGTTGCGTAGCATCAAGTACGCGCTGCATGGCACCCTGCGGCAACAGCTCTTCTTTCAGCCAGTTCATTCTCTTCAGTATCAGTTACAGATACGGTGAGTTCACTCTCATCAAAAATTGCAGATCCATTTTCGTCAAATTCCGCTTCCTGATTTAATAACTCGTGAGCTTTAAGCGTGTTATGGCTCATAAATGGCCCCCAGCCCTCATCCATTAGCAGAACATTAACATTCTGCCGGTTTATCGCTGCGGCAAATAACGCAACGGGTTAACGGATTTTCCTTTATAGCGAATTTCAAAATGCAGTCTTACTGAGCTGGTTCCGGTACTGCCCATTGTTGCGATTTTTTGCCCCGCCTGTATCTCTTGTTGTTCCCGGACCAGCATTGTATTGTTATGGGCGTAGGCACTCAGGTAGTCATCATTATGTTTAATAATGATCAGATTGCCGTAACCACGCAGAGCATTACCCGCATATACCACTCGCCCACCAGCTGTAGCAACTACGGGCTGGTCTAGCTTGCCTGCTATATCGATGCCTTTATTACCACTTTCTGAAGTGGAAAAATTATCGATAATCTTACCTTCCGTCGGCCAGAGCCAGTTTTTTACCGGTGCGGGAGCTGGCGCAACACTGCTGGCAGTAGGTACTCCAGGTTTAGCACCAGCTGAGGGCAGCATTTTACTGCGTTCTGATTTACCTGATCCTTCAGAATACGTAATTACTGGTTGTCGTGCAACCGCGGTGGGATTAGTTTGACTAACGGGTGGAGCTGATATTCTGTTATTGCCTGAAACATCCGCTGCCGTAATCTCATTACCACCCGTGATACTTTCACCCTGACTGTTTCCAACCTGTAAACGCTGGCCAACGTTGAGTCCGTATGGTGCCTGAAGATTATTTCGCTGCGCCAGATCACGGTAATCATTACCTGTTATCCAGGCAATATAGAACAATGTATCTCCATGTTTCACAGTATAAGTCTGTCCGCTATAACTACCTTTGGGAATATTCTTATAAGAACGGCTATAGACAATTCGTCCGTCACGCACTTGTACGTTGCTATTATCTGCAGGATAACTAACCGAACGATTAGCCGGGCCAGACGCAGCATAATTAACCGGCTGATTAGCCGGGCCGGATGCAGCATAATTAACCGGCCGGTTAGCCGGGCCGGATGCAGCATAATTAACCGGCCGGTTAGCCGGACCGGATGCAGTATAATTAACCGACTGATTAGCCGGACCGGACGCAGCATAATTAACCGACCGGTTAGCCGGGTCAGCTGCGACAGAGCGGGATTTATTTAGCATCCCCGCTCCCAAGGGCGGAACCCTCTGATCTGCTGACCGAGAAGAGGTAATTTTATAATCATTTGCCGGGCTTGACATCCTGCCAGCAGTTGAAAAACCACCACCGTTATCAACCGAACTGATTGGCGCCTGCCGGCTGACATCCGAACACCCCGTCAATCCTAATAAAGTAACCGCCATAGTGAGGCGCAAAGTTAATACCAGGCTTCCCGTGCTCATCTATCCCCCACATTGCAACAAAAAAGTAGCAATTATTTCGTTGTATTTAACATCATCTGGCCAACAGAATTCGTCTGGCCCACTAACAATACTCAATGAAAATGCTGATAACACATTGCGAAAAAACCATTTTATACAAGTTTTTTGCTGATAAACTGCTGGCCATTAATGCCGCTGTCATCATCCACCGTCATGAGGTCCGCTACTGACCAGATGATTTGTCTGTGTTTAACAGACAATATCAGTTTACGACCTGCTCTGGCTGAACAGAGTCGATGAGAACCATTATTAATAAAACGATTTTTTTCGATTTGCCAGAAAAATCTGTTACTGCCTTCAGAGCAACCTCCCGGTCGTTATGCAACGGTTAATCAACAAAACCCGGCCTTAAAGAGGTATGAAAACTGATAACTATTTTCCGCCAGAACTACCGACACTACCGTATTTCAGTGCGCCAGAATACCTAACCCTCAGGCTAAATCTCCTTTAATAAGAGGAACAAAACGCACTGATTCAATAGTATCGATAATAAATTCTTTGCCCGAGCGGCGTATACGCTTAAGCATCTGCTCTGCTACGCCTAACGGCAATACCATAATGCCACCTTCGCTTAGCTGTGCCATCAGCGCAGCCGGAATTTCGGGCGGGGCCGCAGTAACAACAATGGCATCGAAAGGACCTCGGGCAGGCCATCCCTGCCAGCCATCACCATGCCGGGTAGATACATTATGCAAGTCAAGCTGTTTAAAACGACGCTTAGCCTGCCATTGTAATCCCTTAATACGCTCAACCGAGTAAACGTGTTCAACCAAATGCGCGAGAATTGCGGTCTGATAACCTGAACCTGTCCCAATTTCCAGCACACGGGAAGAGGGTGTGAGTTCAAGAAGTTCAGTCATTCGTGCCACCATATAGGGCTGTGAGATGGTCTGGCCAGAGCCGATTGGCAGGGCGATATTTTCCCAGGCTTTGTGTTCCAGTGCTTCATCAACAAATTTGTTTCTGGGTACTATCTGAATGGCATGGAGCAGACGCTCATCACTGATATTTTGCTTACGCAGCTGCTCAATGAGTGTGCCAATACGCTTAGTAATCATTGGCTAATCTCAGTCTGTTCCGATTGTTTTAACAACTGGTGACGTATCGGGTGAACAGTGCCATGTCCGACAGTATTACCGTAACATTGAACGGTGGCTGTAGCGTTACGACGCTTTTTACTTGCTCTTTTTGTAAAATATAATGGATATTCAGCATGATCACAGAGAGGCGGACACTCCTCCCGTGAATAGAGGGGTAACCTGAGTCGGAATAGCCAAATATTGAGCGGATGATAGCGTTGATAATTACTCAGTACTATGCACGTCATAGTTATAACTCTTTTATTTTTTCTAGTCGTCTTCAAAACGCTTCACTGCATTTTACTTTGCCATTACTCTGTTTTAGTCTGGCTACACCACAAAATACGGAGAACGTGATGGCATTCTAGCCTGGCGCGTTATAATTTTGTAGTTCCAATAAATGAGATGTTTTGAAAAAAGCCTATATATGTAAAATGATCAGTCATTTTTCAAATTGACAATGGTGACCTTCTGGCCGTCATATGCATTGAGGCAGCCTTGGACGACCTTTAAATCATCGTTTTCAACGCCACCAAGATTAATATAGCAAAACCGTACGAATAGCAGGTATAACGTGCGCTTGTCGTAAATGGACATTAGCGTAAGACCATAAGAAATAACCGCTTATGGGATAGCTGCAACAGGTTACCGTACTTATCCGTCGTGTTTGAATCGGAAATCTGCACCCGACTGCTTCAGAGATACTGCTTTTGCTTCCCTGTTCAAATATCTGCCTTCACCTTCATTAACAGGGCTAATGCCTCACAGGCAATCCCCTCACTGCGACCAATAAAGCCCAGTTTTTCGCCAGTGGTAGCCTTTACGTTGACATCATCTGTACCGATACCAAGATCCCTGGCAATATTGATACGCATCGCAGCCACATGGGGCAGCATCCGCGGGGCCTCAGCGAGGATAGTAATATCGACATTACCTACCCGGTATCCCTTTTGTTTAATCTTCTGCCATGCCTGACGGAGCAGCTCCCGGCTGTCTGCTCCCTTCCAGGCATCATCAGTATCGGGAAATAACGTGCCAATATCACCCAGCGCGGCAGCTCCTAGTAGCGCATCGGTGAGGGCATGTAATACAACATCACCATCGGAATGAGCCAGCAATCCTTTTGAATAAGGAATAGATACCCCACCCATGATTAGTGGACCTTCACCCCCAAAAGCGTGTATATCAAAACCATGGCCAATACGCACCAGGCTTTCTCCTTCATCAGATTAGGTTAAAAAAAATGTTGCCAGTGCCAGATCTTCCGGACAGGTGACTTTGATATTATCACTACGCCCACAAACCAGTTCAGGATAGTAGCCACAGTGCTCCAGCGCTGATGCTTCATCTGTAACAGATGCCCCTTCCCGCAATGCGCGGTCCAGACACTGACGCAATAACTCAAGGGGGAAAAGCTGAGGAGTGTGTGCGTGCCATAGCGCTTCACGTTCTACAGTATGGGCGATCGTAGCAACACCCTGCATAGCGCGCTTCATAGTGTCACGCACCGGCGAGGCCAGAATTCCGCCAACTTTACTGGTAGCTGTTAATGCCAGTAACCGGTTAAGATCATCCTGATGCAGGCAAGGACGGGCTGCATCATGAATCACTACCCAATCGTAGTTTGTTGCAATCGCCAGTCCAGCCTGTACCGACTGTGCCCGCTGGCTGCCGCCTGTCGTGGTAATAACTCGTGAATCATGGCTGACTGGCAACGAAGAAAAGAGAGTATCATCAGGACTTAACACAACTATCACTTGGCTAATACGTGGCTGCTGAAGCAGCGAACTTAGCGCATGTTCAAGGATAGTCTGCTGGCCAATGGTTATATACTGCTTGGGGCGCTGTGATTGCATGCGGCTTCCACTACCTGCGGCAGGAACCACAGCGATGATATCCGATTGAAATCCGGTCATTATCATTATTAAAGATTAGTAATTAATAGAGCCTGATTGCCCGGCGTCTCGGGGATTACGCTCAGGCACCAGTCGATAGAAGGTCTCACCAGGTTTGATCATTCCTAACGCACTACGTGCGCGCTCTTCAATAGCCTCTGAACCATCATTAAGATCATTTATTTCCGCAAACAGACGATCATTGCGCGACTTGAGTTTAGCATTGCTACTCTGCTCCCTGGCAACAATATCTTTCATTCGATTGTAGTCATGGATACCATTCTTGCCCAACCAAAGTGAATATTGCAACCAGCCGAGCAACACCACTAATAACAGTGTTAGTTTCCCCATTCACCTTCCTCTGCAATCGGTTCGATTGTTCCATAACTTTTGCGGCGAATTATTTTGCCAGCAAAAATGGAGCCGTTTTACGCATTATTATCTGGTAGCAACTCAGTGTCTGCCACTACGCCGACAATTTTCTGTCACTACAGATAATAACAGTTCACAACTAACACGTAATGCAGATTACCATCCATTCAAAAGGGTAAAAATCGACCAGAATAAAAAGATCACCGCCGGCAGGGTAATCAGCGCTGTCCATATCATTTTTCCATGCAGAAAATAGCTCGCAACAATACCAATCAGCACCGAAACTGGCAGCAGGGCAAGAAAAAACAGCCAGGTGTAGAGGAAAAAAATCAGAACGCTGGAACCATATAGGATGAAAGGGATAGCCATGGCACACCAGTAAGAGGCAAAGCCAATCGCACCACCTGTGAAAGATCGGAAAGATCCCTCATCGTCATCCCGTTTTTTACCTGTCAGGGCAGGCGTAACATTTTGCATAAGTAACCTGTTGACACGTGTGCAGTATACTCTCACAACGACATAATCCAACGAGCTGTCAGGATTTAATGATATCTCGTTGTCGCAGAAAATTTAATAATTGTGTAGTTGATTTTGGTAGCGATTGTCCACCGTTTAGTTGAATTTCAGGATTTTCTGGTACCTGATAAACGCTGTCTATACCAGTGAAATTTTTAAGCTCACCAGCACGGGCTTTCCGATAAAGCCCTTTCGGATCACGCTGTTCACAGGTCGCAAGCGATGTGTCAACGTATACCTCTATAAAACGCCCATCTTCAAACATTTCTCGTATGTTTTGACGCTGCGCCTGATGCGGTGAGATAAACGCCGATAAAACAATCAATCCAGCATCTGCCATTAATCTGGCCACTTCACCGACCCGACGAATATTTTCATCTCGTTCCGCATCACTAAATCCAAGGTCCCGACACAATCCATGGCGTACATTATCACCATCAAGCAGATAAGTACTGACGCCAGCTCGATATAAAGCCTGCTCCAGTGTTCCTGCAAGTGTCGATTTACCTGACCCGGAAAGCCCTGTAAACCAGATTGCTGCGCCCTTATGACCATGTAGCTGCTCACGTTGTGCCCGTGTTACAGCATGCTGATGCCAGATCACGTTGCTATTATGATAAGCCATCATCTGCCGCTCTTGAGGTCACGTGCGCCCCAGTGGGGAAAGTGATGACAAATCAGGGTATTTAACTCAAGTTCAAAGTCGCTGTAATTGCCGTCCGGTGCTGCACTTCTCTGCTGTGGTTCGCGGATTATAGCTGCGCCAACAGTAACATTACTGATACGATCTATCAAAATCATCCCGCCGAGAACTGAGTTGCAAGAATAAGGTTCAATAACTAAAGGCTCATCAAAGATAAGGCTTACTAAGCCTATACCATTTAATGGCAGCGATTCCGCATTGTGTGGAGTCAACGAATTGATCTCCATCTGATAATGGATATGCGTTATGCTTGCATGGCTTTTTTTTCCGGCAATTTGTACGTTATAACGCTGCCCTGGCATCAGTGGCTGCGATGCCATCCACACCACATCAGCGGTAGCAAACTGCACGGGTTCTAATGCGTTATCAACCGCCGTTAATAAATCACCCCGGCTAATGTCAACATCATCTTCCAGCACCAAAGTGATAGCATCACCCGTCTGCGCCTCTTCCAGAGGACCGTCGAATGTAATGATACGCGTCACACAGGACTCAACACCAGATGGTAACACCTTTACCCGCTGCCCCAGATGGACCCGGCCCGATGCCAGTGTTCCGGCATAGCCCCGAAAATCGAGGTTTGGACGGTTTACGTATTGTACCGGGAAACACATTAACTGATCGTCATTCACCGGACTGACTTCTGTCATTTCCAGCAGAGACAGCAATGTGGGCCCGGTATGCCAGGCCATCGACTGGCCCTGATTCACAACATTTTCGCCTGTCAGGGCCGAGACTGGCACGAAAGATATATCAGGTTTACCAGGTAATTGTCCGCAAAAATCGAGATAATCCTGTCTTATCTGCTGGAAAATATCCTCACGGTAATCTACCAGATCCATTTTATTGACAGCGACTATCAGATGCCTGATTCCCAGTAGCGTACAGATAAAACTATGCCGGCGGGTCTGAGCCTGCACGCCTTTACGAGCATCAATCAGCAGAAGCGCCAAATGACAGGTTGATGCGCCCGTTGCCATATTACGTGTGTATTGCTCATGCCCCGGCGTATCGGCAATTATAAATTTACGTTTCTCCGTGGAGAAGTAACGCCAGGCAACATCGATGGTAATACCCTGCTCGCGTTCAGCCTGTAATCCATCTACTAGCAAAGCCAGGTCCAGCTTTTCTCCCTGGCTGCCATGTCGTTTACTGTCACTATGTAGTGAAGAGAGCTGATCCTGATAAATCTGGTGGGTGTCATACAATAACCTGCCTATGAGGGTACTTTTACCATCATCGACACTGCCACAAGTCAGGAACCGTAACATGCTTTTATGTTGCTGGGCGTATAACCATGCCTCTGCACCACCCTGACTTGCAATTTGCTGCGCTATGGAGCTGTTGTTCATTATCCTGACTCCTCAAAAATAACCCTGGCGCTTTTTTTGCTCCATGGAACCCGCCTGATCACGATCAATAACCCGTCCCTGACGTTCACTAGTTGTTGATATCAGCATTTCCTCAATGATTTCCGGTAGTACTGTCGCCCGCGATTCAACAGCACCGGTTAGCGGCCAGCAGCCTAAGGTACGAAACCGGACCATTCGCCGTTTTATTTGCTCGCCCGGTTGCAAATCAATACGATCATCATCTGCCATGATTAGCATGCCGTCTCTTTCTACTATCGGGCGCTTTGCTGCCAGATAAAGCGGTACAATGGCGATCTTTTCCAGAAAGATATACTGCCAGATATCAAGCTCAGTCCAGTTAGATAAGGGAAAAACACGAATACTTTCCCCTTTGTTAATCTGGCCATTATAGTTATGCCACAATTCAGGGCGCTGATTTTTGGGGTCCCACCGATGAAACCGGTCGCGAAAGGAGTAAATACGCTCTTTCGCACGCGCTTTTTCTTCATCACGACGAGCACCACCAAACGCCGCATCAAAACCATACTTATCCAGAGCCTGTTTCAGCGCCTCGGTTTTCATTATGTCTGTATATTTGGCGCTTCCATGAATGAAAGGATTGATACCCATTGCTACTCCCTGAGGATTGCGGTGGATGATCAACTCCGCTCCTGTCTCCTTTATCATACGGTCACGGAACTCGTACATCTCACGAAATTTCCAGCCGGTGTCTATATGCAGCAATGGGAAAGGTAACGGGCCGGGCCAGAAAGCTTTTCGTGCCAGATGAAGCATTACAGAAGAATCTTTGCCAACAGAGTACATCATTACCGGCTTACTGAATTCTGCTACTACCTCACGGATGATAAAGATACTTTCCGCTTCCAGTTGACGCAGGTGGGTTTGTCGTTTTTGTTCCATCAGAATTCCTCAGGCCAGTGTGATGACTGATGCATTGCGGCTGACTGGTTGTAATGACTGTTGAAACCAGGCTAAATCCGCATGTAGTTTGACGACTTCTCCTATAATCAGTAATGCAGGCGTGGGAGCATCCTGTGCCAGTTGTTCAAGTTCGGAAAGGAACCCTGTCAGCACGCGCTGATCGGTACGGGTACCACAACTGATTACCGCAACGGGCGTGGTGGGGTCACGTCCGTGAATGATTAGCTGCTGACTGATCTCTGCCACTTTTAATGCTCCCATATAGATAGCCACCGTCTGATGGGGGCGGGCCATTAACCACCAGTCAATTTCTGCACAATTGGCACGACAGTGGCCTGTTATAAATATAACACTCTGAGAATAATCCCGATGTGTGAGTGTGATTCCAGCATAAGCCGCCGCCCCAGTCGCAGCAGTAACACCCGGCACCACCTGAAATGGAATACCGGCTGCTGCTGCCACTTGCAGCTCTTCACCTCCACGACCAAAGATAAAGGGGTCACCGCCTTTTAGCCTCACCACCCGTTTCCCCTGACGCGCCAGCATCACCAGCAAACGGTTGGTCTCCTGCTGGGCCACATGATGTGCCCCGGCGCGTTTACCGACACAAATACGCTCGGCATCGCGGCGAACAAGGTCCAGAACCTCTACGCTTACCAGGTGATCATAAAGTACAACATCCGCCTGCTGCATTGCCTGTAAAGCATGCAACGTCAACAAGCCAGGGTCACCAGGGCCGGCCCCAACCAGTGTGATTTCACCCTGTCTGACGTCCGGCATGGCTAACTGCGCTTCGAGGGCCTGTCGTGCTGCGTCGGGATTACCACTGGCTACCTGACTGGCAAACAGACCGTTGAAGGCCGACTCCCAAAACCTTCGACGTTCAGCTATTTTTCTGAAACGTTGTTTCACTTTTTCACGCCACTCACCAGCCAGTGTTGCCATTTGCCCTAATGCTGCTGGCAGCAGTGCCTCCAGTTTTTCACGTAGTAAGCGGGTCAAAACTGGCGCCGTTCCCCCGGATGAGATAGCCACTACCAGTGGAGAACGATCTACAATCGAAGGAAAAATAAAACTACAGCTGGCCTGATCATCCACTACATTGACCAGACAATGTCGCGCTCTGGCCGTATCAGATACCTTGTGGTTGAGCTCACTGTCATTAGTCGCAGCAATAACCAGCAACACGTTGTCCAGGAGATCCTCTGTGAAATGCTGAGCCCGCCAGATCAGCTGTTGCTTACCCACAAGCTCGGCCAGTTGCTCACACAGGTACGGCGATACGACCTCTACCCGACGCAATAAGGCGATTTTACGTGCTGCAACATCACCACCACCTACTACCAGTACGGGCTGGCCACGAATGTCTGCAAACAGAGGAAGGTAATCCACATAATGGTCCTGTTCAAAGTAGCATTAGAAAGAGAAGCGACTATGACTATAGGTCACCTGCTTCATTCATTTGAAATTACTAATAGGCATGATAATTTACTAAATGGAATAACGGAATTCAGCAAGTTTGACCCTCTCTCCACCTGAAAGTGCATAAACGATTACTCTATTTGTAAGCACAGATTGTTACTTAGAGTGCTCCTCTTTGGATACAGATTAACCCGTCCTCTAAACAACAAAGCTCTTTGGTTTTTTTGTCCGCAGGTGCTGCCAAAGGCTCCAAAAAGAGCATATTAGTGCATCTGCTAAGAAATCACACGATGATTCAGCCTGACCGTTATATTTTATTGGCTGGTATTGTGACCAAATTATCAAACATACTGAATCATAATAACTTTAAAAAATATAAGTACAGATGAACATAGCCATAATTTTTGTACAAATAGATATTTATTAATTTTTTTATTCAGTGAGGAGGGGATAAATATTCAAAGACATTCTTTATCACTGGATTACAATGACAATATAAACATAATCCGGCCAGATTAACATTTATGAAAATCACCAGATTTACTAATGATTTTTATGTTAATCAATTAACTACTGGATTTGTGAGCGAATATGCAGTATATATTTCCAACTCATCAGCATATTCGCTATTCTGGCATATATCAGACTCGATGAATAGTTAAAAAAGTTTACTTTTCTTCAGAATCAGACTTAATTGAATCTCATCGTAAAATTTTCCTATCAAATCTTCAGGCATTTCGAGCCCGACATGCCTTGCAGCAGGCTGGTTTGCATACAAAACTTTTGTATCTGCGCTGGCTATTATGATCGGTTCAGAAAAAAGATTAAAGACAGAAACCAGAATTTCAGGAACTATAGTGTCTTGCTGTACGACATCCTTCATATTATTCCTTTAGTAATTTTGATTAACGTTTGCAGACAACCAGATGCAGGCAAAGCAGATACTGGCAGCCCTCCAGACCAGCTATTACAAGTAAAATATCTGTAATAGTTAGTTATTTCGAGTGTAACTTATACCGTAATTAGCGCTTGCTACTTGTCCTGCCCGGGTGGGGCTCAAATTCATAAGACAGACAAACCGGCATAGCAGAATTGATGCTGGTCAACTTTTCCACCAAACTCTGTAAAATCGATAGTATGAGTAGCAGGCTTTAATAAACATTTTATTTTTATTATAAAATGATTTTTTTGCACAGTGAAATGATAAACCATTTTAACAGAATCAGGTTTAGGCATTCTCTACTCTGTAAATAAATTAGTAAAATATGCTCATCCTGATTTTGAAAAATACGCTATAACTGTCTCGTTCTTGAAAAGAGACGAATGAACTTCATAACAGTTATTTTTTAGATCATCACGAGTTTTGGACTGATAAAATTTATTGCAGGAAAGATGTGTATGCAGAATTTCGGAACTGGTGTTCACCCCGCTGACTAATCTAGAAAATGCATCAGACAGACAAGATATTATTGTAATAAAGCTGCTATTTGCGTGCATATTATTCGTCATGAAGTCCCTCTCTGAATCTAATTTTGTTTAAATGTGTCCTGAAAAGATTAAGCTGTATACTGACTGACGCATATTAGCCTTAACAATTTTCCGTTACCGTATGTCAGGTCACAAAAACTATAATAAAATTATTCATAAAAAATTAAAAGCGAAATGACTAATATCAAATGGGCATGAGTAGCTACTACAAGCAGTGATGTCACTATATTATCTATGGCCTTTAAGGTAATTCTCAGAGGACAGACAGAATAAATAATGATTTTAAGTAAAATATCACTAATGCCGATTTCCTCCCATCAGAAACAGTTATTGAGGTAAAGTGTATATATTACCGTTATGCTAAAATATTTCTCTGAGATCTTATTACACAAATAATGATAAAGACAGACAACTTTTTTGATAGAAATAGTGACAGTACTGACGTGGTTAAAAACAGACAATGACATGGTATAACGGCATCCTGGCCAGATAACATCCGTCTGAATCAGAAATGATGAAAATTGGCAGGGTTCGTTAAATTGCTTTCAGGTGTAGCGCGAGCGATGATTATTCATGCAGCCCGCACTCACGTTTGAGGCCAAAAAAACGGGTCTCCTCAGCTGACATGCCAGGTTTAAGTTTACTTGTAGTGTGTGTGTCACCAACAGACACATAACCCTCATCCCACAGAGGGTGAAAGCTTAAACTGTGCTCCCGCAGGTAAGTTTCAATCTGGCTGTCGCTCCAGTCAATGATCGGCAACACTTTACAAACACCACTCCTGACAGCCAGCACTGGAAGATTACGTCGACTCTCTGACTGTTTACGGCGCAAACCAGCAAACCAGGTACCTGCCCGCAGCGTCTTTAACGCCCGGTTCATTGGTTCTACTTTATTGATTTGATTATAAAACTCTATGCCCTGCACGCCTTGCTCCCACAATTTACCATAGCGCGCCTCCTGCCAGGCAGGTGAGGTTTCGGAGCGAAATACCTGTAAATTGAGGTTTAATTTATGCGTTAACGTATCTATAAATTGATAGGTTTGCGTGAAAAGATAACCAGTATCTACCAGAATAACCGGAATATCTGGCTTTTGTTGAACCACCAGATGCAAACTAACGGCAGCCTGGATGCCGAAGCTGGAGGAAAGCACAAAGGCTCCCGGCAAATTCTCTAATGACCAGCTTACACGCTCCTGAGCACTCATTCGATCCAGATCATTATTTATCCGGGCTAATACCATTACACGCTCCACATTGGATAGTGCATGCAAATTGTTGAGTACCGCTAATGCCATGGCACATCTTCCTCACTATTGCCAAAAATCACGGGGGGAGTCAATAACTGGCCTCACAATACCCATACGAATGGTAAAATCACCAAACCCCTCGTCCTCCTGACGCTCTTTAGCCCAGCGTTCAACCAGCTGATCGATAATTGTGATAATTTCTTCCAATGTAATATTTTCACAGTACATGCGCGGAATACGCGTACCAATACGGTTACCGCCAAAATAGAGGTTGTAACGTCCGGGGGCTTTCCCTATCAAACCAATTTCTGCCAGCAATGCTCGTCCGCAGCCATTAGGGCACCCCGTGACCCGCAGTACAATGTACTCATCGCCTACACCGTGTTTCTGCATGCTCGCTTCAACCTGTGAAACCAATTCTGGCAGAATACGTTCTGCTTCTGCCATCGCCAGCGGACACGTGGGGAACGACACACAAGCCATCGAGTTTTCACGCTGTCGAGTTACACTTTCCATAAGTGCGTGCTTGCGGGCAATCTGCTCGATTTTCTCTTTTTCTGATTCCAGCACCCCCGCAACAATCAAGTTCTGATTGGCAGTGAGGCGGAAATCTCCCTGATGCACTCGAGCAATTTCAGCAATTCCCGTTTTAAGCGGACGCTCTGGATAATCCAGCAGACGCCCGTTTTCGATGAATAGCGTCAGATGCCATTTGTTATCAATCCCTTTTACCCAGCCAAAACGGTCACCACGAGTGGTGAACTGACAGGGACGTGCAGGCTGAAAAGTCAGGCCAGCACGTTTTTCTACTTCTGCTTTAAACGCCCCGATGCCGACCCGCTCCAACGTATATTTCGTTTTAGCGTTTTTACGATCGGTACGATTGCCCCAGTCGCGCTGGGTGGTTACCACTGCCTCGGCAACATCGAGCGTTTTGTCTAACGGCAGGAAACCAAACTCACTGGCAGTCCTAGCCCAAGTGGCCTTATTGCCATGCTCTATTGAGAGTCCCCCCCCACCAGCAGATTAAAACCGATTAGCTTGCCGTTCTCTGCGATAGCCACGAAGTTCATATCGTTAGCGTGCAGGTCTACGTCATTATGGGGAGGCACCACCACTGTAGTTTTGAATTTACGTGGCAGATACGTTGTGCCCAGTATCGGCTCCTTATCTGTGGTGGCTACTTTCTGCTGGTCCAGCCAGATTTTGGCGTAAGCGCGAGTCTGAGGCAGCAAATGGTTTGAGATTTTTTTTGCCCATTCGTAAGCCTCCTGATGGACCGCTGATTCAACCGGATTGGAGGTGCAAAGAACATTACGGTTTACATCATTAGCTGTAGCAAGCGCATCCAGCCCCACTTCATGCAGCATCTGATGCCCAGGTTTGACATTCTTTTTCAAAATACCGTGAAACTGAAAAGTCTGACGATTCGTCAGGCGTATACTGCCATAAAGAGTGTTCTTGCTAGCAAAATTATCGATAGCCAGCCATTGTTGTGGCGAGATAACCCCGCCCGGCAGACGGCAACGCAGCATCATGGCATGAAGTGGCTCCAGTTTCTGCTCCAGGCGTTCAGCACGAATATCACGATCATCCTGTTGATACATCCCGTGGAAACGAATCAGCAGAAAATTATCACCATTAAAACCACCAGTCAGACCATCTTTGAGGTCGTCTGTAATAGTGCCTCGCAGATAGTTGCTCTCTTGTTTAAGACGTTCTGCATCAGTCAATGGACCATCGACAATTAAAGGCCCTGGGTGTTTATAGCTCATCAATTTTTCCTGTGTCAGGCTCGTCAGAGCACTCAATAGACATCACGCTGATAACGGCGTTCAACACGTAGTTCGCTTAAAAATTCATCGGCGCTGTCAATATCCATTGCGCCATGTTTAGCCACCACCTGTAACAGAGCCTGCTCCACATCCTTAGCCATATGGTTAGCATCACCACAGACGTAAATATGTGCACCCTGCTCTATCCAGCGCCAAATTTCAGCACCCTTTTCGCGGAGTTTATCCTGTACATAAACCTTATTTTGCTGATCCCGTGACCAGGCCAGGTCTATGTTAGTGAGTAAGCCCGCCTGCACATAACGCTGCCATTCAGTCTGATAAAGGAAATCTTCTGTGAAATGCGGATTGCCAAAGAATAGCCAGTTTTTCCCTGTGGCCCCCTCATTATCACGTTGCTGCATAAAGGCCCTGAATGGCGCAACACCTGTCCCCGGACCTATCATAATGATCGGTGCGTCAGAATCTGCGGGTAAACGGAAATTATCGTTATGCTCAATAAAGATACGAATGCTGCCCTCTTCTTCGAGGCGATAGGCAAGATAGCTGGAAGCGCCGCCTGCACGCGCCCGCCCCTCAACCTCGTAGCGAACAACCCCTACTGTTATATGCACTTCGTTGTCTGTCTCAGCCTGCGACGATGCAATCGAGTAGAGGCGCGGAGTGAGAGGACGCAGCATTGCAGTTAACTGCTGCGGCTCGAGTTTCGCGGGCGCCGCGCGGAACATATCAACAATCGGCATCTGTTTAGCATATTGCTGCAATCCTCCTCTCTCTGCTGTGCATTGCTGTAATATCTGGCTGTCAGAGAGTTTGGCATACTGTTCAACTATCTGTGGCGTGTTGACTGTGAGTTCGAAATGGTGGCACAGCGCCTGACTAAGCGGCAGCGTTTTCTGCCCGGTTTCAACCAGTTCATCTCCCGTGAGCCCTGCCAGTTCAATTACCTCCGCCACTAAATCTGTATCATTCTCATACCACACGCCGAGCGCGTCTCCGGGCTGATAACGCAAACCGGAGTTGCCAAGATCGATTTCAATATGGCGCACGTCTTTATCAGAGCCACGGCCAGTAATCTTCTGATTTGCAGCAATACTGGCAGTAAGGGGAGTTACTTTGCTGTATTCAGCAGGCAATGCCCGGTTAAGAATGCCAGTTGCAATAGCGGGGGTTAATTCCTGAGTGTTTGCGGCTAACCTCGCTCTGAGTAACCCAACAAGTTGCTCGCGCCAGCGTGCCGCAAGAGAAGCATATTCAACATCGGCATCTACCCTTTCGAGCAGACGTTCAGCACCCAGCTCAGCCAGACGCTGATCAAAATCCTTACCTGTCTTACTGAAAAAAGGATATGATGTGTCCCCTAAACCAAATACAGCAAAAGCACTGTTTTCCATCTTTGGGGCTTTTTTCGACATCAGAAATTTATATAGGGCCACTGCCTCTTCAGGAGGGTCTCCCTCCACCTGAGTAGAAGTAATAACTATTAACAGTTTTTCTTGTCCGATTTGTTTAAATTTATAGTCTGCCGCGTTAATCAGCTTTACATTAAGTTGTGCTGCCTGCAAGTCGTCCCGCAATTGTTCAGCCACACGGCGCGCATTGCCGGTTTGAGAGGCGGCTAGCACTGTTACCAACGACACCCCGGCCGGGAGTGAATCGGTGCTGTCGACTGTCTGACTCAGGCTATCAGGCGTCTGATTGACCATTCCCCAAAAATAGCCGGAAACCCAGGCAAGCTGGGCGAGCGAGAGATCACTGGTAGCCGCCTGTAACTTTGCGAGTTGTTGCGGACTAAGAGGCAGCAGTGAGCCGGGAGGGGCCTGAGTTGTCATATTGTGCGATTTTCCGTCATTCAGTGACTTCGATTGACGTAGGTTAACGGCAGCCCTTATAACCTGCTAAATAAGGGTTAGCAATAATTAATAACCTGTACATTAATATTTCTATTGATACGAACTACTTTAAGTTTTAGCTGCGAAAAATTCCGGTGTAAGGTAGACTCGCGCCGTTTCATTTAAGGAGATACTGTTCCGTGGTCACGACGTTGTTTAAAGAGTTCCAGTTCGAAGCCGCCCATCGTTTACCCCATGTGCCTCAAGGCCATAAATGTGGTCGTCTTCATGGACACTCGTTTCTGATTCGGCTTGAAGTGACTGGAGAAATTAATCCTGATACAGGCTGGGTGATGGATTTCGCTGAGCTCAAGACGGCATTCCAGCCGCTTCATGATCAGCTTGACCATAACTATCTTAACGATATACCCGGTCTGGAAAATCCCACCAGTGAGGTACTGGCCAGATGGATATGGCAGCATATGAAACCAGTTACCCCCCTATTGACCAGTGTTATTGTCCAGGAAACCTGCACAGCCGGTTGTATTTACCGCGGTGAATAGCGCTCACCAGTTAATAGTAACATCACCCAGCATATGGAGCTCTCTACTATGCCTCAGGGGATATTAATATACTTATGGGTCTGAAGTGATAATCTCCAGTTACGAGCAATACAGGTTTCGATACAAAGCGCCGTGGCACTAGCTCCCTGGCTAACAGGCTGCAAAGCTATGAGTCGCTTTTTATCATCCTTCAGTAAAGCCAGCAAGGCATCAAGTGCCTCAATGTCACGCTCTCGTGCTACCGGATGTTTTAGCTCATCCGCACGCACGAGCGCCTGAGGCAGCACCTTATAACCACCACGCATATTCACCTTCGCCGAGAGCGTCACCCAAGTGTGGTCACTGCAAAGAATGAGATGCGTACCACTGGTTTCAATCTGGCAGTGAAAACCCGCTGCTTCCAGCGCCTCAGTTAATGGACGCAGATCATAAATACAGGGTTCACCGCCAGTAATTACCACGTGACGGGCCGTCCAGCTCTGCCCGGCTGGCGCCTGTGATAACGCTGTTTCATCTGCGCTGCACCATGTATTATCTGGTGCGGTTTTCACAATAATATTTTCCAGCGATCTCTGCCACTCGGGCATTTTATCCCAAGTGTATTTCGTATCACACCAGCTACAACCTACAGGACATCCCTGCATTCGGATAAAGACAGAGGGTACCCCGGTATAAACCCCCTCACCCTGAATTGTCTGAAACATTTCATTTACTGGATAGTCCATGCTTCCTCACTGAACTAATGTTCACACTGATTTCGGCAATGTTGTTCTGCATAGGTCCTGCTGGCTAAAACAATACTCACAGGCTTAAATTAAAAACCAGTCCGGTGATCAGCTATGACAACAGCTTTCACAACTGTGGATAATGCGCCAAGGTACTGTGCCACAAAATATTGAGTAATATCACTGCAAAAAAACCATCTGAGATCCGGGATTAACGTGTTTTGACTGCTGGTCTCATTCCACATAATACCGCATTTTATTCGGCAGTGCCCGCAGACGGGCTGCACACATATACACATGTGCAGCGCTCTGCAATTCAGACCCGACCTTTTACCTCTTTAATACCATTAAAGGGCGCTTTATGACCAAGCACTTCTTCAATGCGGATCAACTGGTTATATTTAGCCACCCGATCAGAACGGCTCATTGACCCCGTTTTGATCTGACCTGCCGCTGTACCCACTGCCAGATCAGCGATAGTAGCATCTTCAGTTTCACCAGAACGATGAGATATTACAGTGGTGTAACCTGCTTTTTTCGCCATTTTTATCGCCGCCAGTGTCTCACTGAGCGTGCCAATTTGATTAAATTTGATAAGAATAGAGTTCGCTATCCCTTTTTCGATTCCCTGTTGCAATATTTTGGTGTTAGTAACGAACAGATCGTCACCCACCAGCTGCATCTTATCGCCCAGCACTTTTGTTTGATAGGCAAAACCGCTCCAGTCAGACTCATCCAGACCATCCTCGATAGAGACAATGGGATATTTTTTGGTCAGATCTTCAAGAAAGTGGGTGAATTCTTCGGAAGTGAAGGCTTTATTACCTTCACCCGCCAGCACGTATTGACCCTCTTTGCAGAATTCTGAAGCCGCACAATCCATCGCCAGCGTAATATCCTGGCCTAGCTGATAGCCTGCCGCCGCTACCGCCTCGGCTATAACAGTCAGCGCTTCAGCGTTAGAGCTTAGGTTTGGTGCATAGCCCCCTTCGTCCCCCACCGCAACGCTCATTCCTTTGGCTTTGAGGACTCCTGCCAGATGATGAAATACTTCAGAGCCCATCCGGATAGCTTCTTTAATGGTTTTCGCACCAACCGGCTGAATCATGAATTCCTGAATATCAACGTTATTATCAGCATGTTCACCACCATTAATAATATTCATCATCGGTAGTGGCATAGAGAATGTGCCCGGTGTTCCATTGAGTTCAGCAATATGCTCATATAGTGGCATACCTTTGGAGGCTGCTGCTGCTTTGGCTGCCGCCAGAGAAACCGCCAGAATGGCATTAGCACCAAACTTGGATTTATTCTCCGTTCCATCCTCCCTAATCATGATCTTATCGATATTCGCCTGATCCTTAGCATCAAAACCTGCAATCGATTCAGCGATAGGGCCATTAACGGCAGCCACCGCCTTAGTCACCCCCTTGCCCAGGAAACGTGTTTTGTCCCCATCGCGCAATTCGAGTGCTTCACGAGAACCAGTGGAAGCACCAGAAGGCGCAGCTGCCAGGCCAACAAATCCCCCTTCGAGGTGCACTTCGGCTTCCACGGTTGGATTACCACGGGAATCGATAATTTCGCGACCAATGACTTTTATGATTTTGGACATCATATTTTCCTCAATACAAGTTAAGCGTAATTTTTTGCCATACCGACAAACGAAGGCATGTTGCGATAATCAGCTTTAGATAGAGAAGACGACACGCGATAGATGTGCGGATTCACACTCATTTTAAATTATTTCATCTGCTGTTTTTGATGCTCACTTGCAGCTTTTACAAATCCGGTGAATAGTGGATGCCCGTCACGCGGTGTTGAGATAAATTCGGGGTGAAACTGGCAGGCAATGAACCATGGGTGTTGCGGATATTCGATAATCTCCACAAGCTGCCTGTCACCGGAACGCCCGGCAACCCGTAATCCCGCGTCTTCGATAGGTTTGAGTAGCAAATTGTTAACTTCGTAACGATGACGATGTCGCTCATTAATGACGTCACGGCCATAGAGCTGGCGAACATTACTGCCGTGAACCAGCTGACACTGCTGGCTACCAAGGCGCATCGTGCCACCCAGGTCACTCTGGCCGCAACGAGATTCGATATTACCATGCTCATCGCGCCATTCGGTAACCAGTGCTACCACGGGATATTTACAGTCTGACATAAACTCAGTGGAGTTCGCACCGGTCATACCTGCACAATGGCGGGCAAATTCTATTACCGCGACCTGCATTCCGAGGCAGATTCCAAAAAAAGGTATTTTATTTTCCCGCGCATATTTTACCGTCATGATCATCCCTTCAACACCACGGTAACCAAAGCCTCCCGGCACCAGAATAGCATCTGCACCTTTGAACACCTCCTCACCACGGGTTTCCACTTCCTGAGAACCGATAAGTTTGATATTTACCGTGGTACGATTTTTAAGGCCACCATGTTTTAGCGCTTCGATTACTGATTTATAGGCGTCAGGCAGCTCGACGTATTTACCTACCAGTGCAACGGTGATTTCACCATTTGGATTAGCTTCTTCATAGATTACCTGTTCCCACTCCATCAGGTCAGCTGGCGGTATGTTCAGACTAAACCGCTGGCAGATATAGTCGTCCAGCCCTTGCGCTTTCAGCAGTCCGGGAATTTTATAAATCGAATCGACGTCTTTTAGCGAGATGACTGCTTTTTCAGGAACGTTGCAGAATAGTGCAATTTTTGCCCGCTCATTGTCTGGAACAGCATGGTCAGATCGGCAGATAAGTACATCTGGCTGAATACCAATTGAGAGCAGCTCCTTAACGGAGTGCTGAGTAGGCTTGGTTTTGACCTCTCCCGCCGCAGCCAGATAGGGGACCAGCGTCAAATGCATGTAAAGCGTGTGCTCACGGCCAACGTCTGCTGCCATCTGGCGAATAGCTTCAAGAAACGGCAGCGATTCAATATCCCCTACCGTGCCACCCACTTCCACCAGCACCAGATCATAGCCGCTTCCACCTTCAATGATACGTTCTTTGATAGCATTGGTAATATGTGGGATAACCTGAATAGTGGCTCCGAGATAATCACCTCGACGCTCTTTACGCAAAACATCAGAGTAGACCCGGCCGCTGGTGAAATTGTTACAGCGGGTCATCCTGGTACGAATGAAACGCTCATAATGTCCCAGATCTAAGTCAGTTTCCGCACCATCATCTGTTACAAAAACTTCCCCATGCTGAGTCGGGCTCATCGTTCCGGGGTCAACATTAATATAGGGATCGAGTTTTATGATAGTGACGCTCAGGCCACGTGCTTCAAGAATAGCAGCAAGAGAAGCAGCGGCAATGCCTTTGCCGAGTGAGGAAACAACCCCGCCGGTCACAAAAATATAGTTTGTTGTCATGCTGAACCTGACAGTTTAGATTTAAAGACAGTGAAATAACCAGGACGGGAAAACAGTATACCCTAATCTTAGTACGGCCACAATTTATCCTTATATTGCATCTTGCTCCACTGCCAGCAGATAAGCCCGCCTGGTGGGGAGTTGAATCATGTTATTTAACCCAAATCAGTTTTATTCACTTGATTTTACCTGCTGCCAGGCGTTCTCCATTTCCTCAAACGTTGCATCTGATAACGTTTTACCCTGAGTATTAATGATCTCTTCCACCTGACGGAAACGTCGTTCGAACTTATTACTGGCCCGCTGCAATGCCATTTCCGCATTGACCTCCAGATGACGGGCAAAATTTACGGTAGCAAAAAGCAGGTCTCCTACTTCTTCTTCCAGCTTTTGCTGGTCGCGAATTTCCTGATTAGCCTCAAAAATGACTTCATTAATCTCCTCATGGACCTTTTCCAGCACAGGTTCAACTGTCTGCCAGTCAAATCCCCTGTGACGACACCGCTGCTGAATTTTTTGGGCTCGCATTAGTGCCGGCAATGATAACGGAATATCATCCAGCGCAGAGTGTTGCCCTTTTTGTGCACGTTCAGTCGTTTTAATCTTTTCCCAGTTGTCCGCTACCTGTTCCGGGGTAGTAGCCTCACCGCCATTAAAAATGTGTGGATGGCGCCGGACAAGCTTATCACTGATGGCATCACAGACTGCATAGAAGTCAAACTGCTGCTGTTCTTTTGCTATTTGTGCAAAAAAGAGTATCTGGAACAATAAATCTCCCAGTTCTGCGCGCAGATCGTCGATGTCTTCCCGCTGTATCGCATCCAGCACCTCGTAAGTTTCCTCTAATGTGTGGGGTGCAATAGAGTCGAATGTCTGCTGGCAATCCCATGGGCAGCCCCGCTCTGGCGAGCGCAGGGTTTGCACGATGGCGAGAAGGCGTTCAATGGGTAACATAACGGGTTCCTGGTTGATATTGTTGAGTCAGGGTAAGCATAACGTGACGTTTAACCCCAATAGCGTTGCTGACATCACGTAATCTCACTTGAAATCATAGAGCGGCAGTAAACATCGATTAAGCTGGATTAAATAGTATTTATATCAATATGATACCTTGAATTTATTACTTTTTTATTAACTCTTACGCGCTACAGACTGTGTTTAGTGCAGGCGCTTTGCCTCAATGATATCGGTAACCTGCCTTAGCCGCGTCAGCACTCTTCCAAGGGCCTGGTGATTATAGATTTCAATCTCCATATCAATCGTGGCTAACTGCTTTTTAGTATCACTGCGGCTCGAGAGCCCCAGTACATTGATCTTTTCATTTGCCAGCAGCGTAGTGATATCACGTAATAATCCACTACGATCATTAGCAACAATGCGTATCACCAAAGAAAATCCGCTGGAGTAGTGCTCTCCCCAGACTGCGTCGACAATACGTTCCGGTGCATTAGCGATGAGTTCAGATAATTGTTCGCAGTCGCTGCGATGAATAGAGATTCCACGGCCCTGGGTGATAAAACCAAAAATCTTATCACCGGGAATAGGCTGGCAACAACGTGCAATATAATGCATCAGATTACCAACGCCTTCTATCACTACACGTCCACTGGCTCGCTCGTCGGCAACATTCGGCTGACTTTTTTGCGATAACTGACGTAACGCTTCGCGATCTTCGTCATCAGCACTGGGTTTATGGAATTTTGACTGAAGGTAGTTAAAGAGCTGGTTGGCCCGGATATCTCCGCCGCCAATACCTGCCAGCAGCTCCTCGAGCGAATTCACGTTATAACGTGCCAAAAGCAGTCGCTCTGCCTCGCGCAGAGTAATGTTGAGTTGCTCCAGCTCGTTATCGAGGATTTGCCGGCCGGAAGCTATGTTCTTGTCACGATCCTGCCTGCGAAACCAGTGATGTATTTTTGAGCGGGCACGGCTGGTGGTAATGTAACCGAGATTAGGGTTAAGCCAGTCATGACTAGGATTAGGCTGCTTTTGGGTGATGATTTCGATCTGGTCTCCCATCTGCAACTGGTAAGTAAATGGAACAATGCGGCCGCTGATTTTGGCACCGATGCAGCAGTGGCCAATGTCACTGTGGATGTGATACGCGAAATCAAGCGGAGTTGAGCCTGAGGGCAGATCGATAACATCGCCTTTAGGCGTGAAAACATATACTCTGTCATCAAAAACCTGACTGCGTACTTCATCAAGCATTTCCCCTGAATCCACCATCTCTTCCTGCCAGGTGATGAGTTTTCGCAGCCAGGCAATCCGCTCTTCATGGCCTGTTACATTACGTATATGGCCACCCTCTTTATATTTCCAGTGCGCTGCTACTCCCAGCTCCGCATCTTCATGCATCTGTCGTGTACGAATCTGAACCTCAACCGTTTTTCCCTGCGGTCCAAGAACGACAGAATGTATTGACTGATAACCATTAGGTTTAGGGTTTGCCACATAGTCATCAAACTCACCGGGTAAATGACGCCAGAGCGTGTGTACAATACCCAGGGCCGCATAGCAATCCTGCAAGCGCTCAGCCACGATTCGCACTGCACGCACATCATAGAGTTCATCGAATGACAGCGATTTCTTCTGCATCTTGCGCCAGATACTGTAGATATGCTTTGGACGGCCATAAACCTCGGCATTGACTCCTTCACGCTTTATCTCCCCACGGAGTGTTTCAACGAAAGCTTCTATATACTGCTGACGATCAATACGACGCTCATGAAGTAATACAGCAATCTGCTGATACTCATCAGGATGCAGATAACGGAAGCAGTAATCCTCCATTTCCCATTTGAGCTGACCTATACCAAGACGATTTGCCAATGGCGCATAGATATGAAGACACTCTTTGGCAACCAGTACCCGCTCATCTTCCGATGCCTGTTTTACTTCACGCAAATGAGCAACACGCTCTGCCAGCTTGATGACAACACAACGAAAATCTTCAACCATTGCCAGTAACATCCGGCGCACGTTATCTACCTGACCCGTAGTGGCAGAGTCGGTATGTACCGCCATAAGCTGACGAATAGCGTCCATTTCCCTCACACCATGTATCAATGAGGTAATCGCTTTGCCAAAGTGTTCCTGCAATTTTTCTTCACTGGCTACATTGGCATTGGCCAGAGGGAATAGCATGGCAGCCTGCAAGCTGTCACTGTCCATACTAAACGTTAAGAGGATTTCAACCATTTCTACGCCACGCCACAGCAGTACATCGCTATCGTGATGGCCACGGGTTGTAGCCTGGCAGTAATGCCATGTTTCAGCCAGGCGTTTACCTGTTTCTGCACTGGCAATACCAAGGCTCATGACCCACTGGTCGACTCCAAATTTGCCAGCGGTATTCATGTGCGCGCCTCTTACCGCAACCATATCCCCTCCGGGCTCCTGTTTTGTATACTATTTGTGACTAAACAACACCATGGATTCGAGATGACCAGTGTGCGGAAACATATCGAGCATGGCGACCCGTTGTGGTTTGTATCCTGCGGTTAACAGGGCCCGGCTGTCCCGCGCAAGCGTTGCCGGGTTGCAGGAGACGTAGAGAACAAACTGTGGGCCAAACTTTGCAATCAGCGGTATTACCGCCGCCGCACCCGACCGTGACGGGTCAAGCAATATTTTACTATAGACACGGCGGGACCAGGGTTCATTAATGACTGGTTTATCCAGATCGTGCAAAAAAAACTCTGTGTTTAGCAGATTGTTATGCTGCGCATTAGCGTTAGCTCCTGCCACCTGTTCAGTAACTCCCTCAATACCCGTGACATGCTGTGCCCGACGAGCAAGAGGCAGGGTAAAATTCCCCATGCCACAATAGAGATCCAGTACGTTGTCATCAGGCTTTACAGATAACCACTCGATTGCCTGAGAGATCATAAGCTGGTTGAGAGTACGGTTTACCTGAATAAAATCCCTTGCACCAAAATGCAGTCTGAGACCGTCAACAGAGTACAGGGGTTTCTCCCCACTATGATGTACAAGCGTCACACTATCTGCTGTTAGCCACAGTGACACCTGATATTTCTGCGCAAACTGTTGCAGTTTCTGCTGATCACTTACACATAGCTCGCCCTGGTGACGTATCAACACTACCGGTCCGTTGTCGGCCAGAACCAACTCAACATGGCCAGGACGGCTCACCGTTTTTAATGTACATAGACACTGACGGAGGGGCTGGATGAGCATCTCAAGCTCAGGTTCCAGAACCGGGCAATGGCTGATGTTAACCAAATCATGGCTGGCGACTTTGCGAAATCCCATTTGTAGCTGACGCAGACGATTATCAAACCGGAGCCCAAAACGTGCCCGACGGCGATAGCCCCAGGCCTGAGTAGCAACAATTGAAGGCGCTGGAACAGCCTCTCCCAACGCACTTGTCAGCATATGGCTCAGAGCATTAGCTTTACTTTGTTGCTGTAATACCACTGATGCATGCTGTTGCTGGCACCCGCCACAAACACCAAAATGCGGGCAGCGCGGTGTCTGCCTCTCGGCTGAGACTATCCGAATCTGCTCCACTGAACCACGGATATACTGTTTTTTCTCTTCGCAGATGAGTACATCGACCTCTTCTCCCGGTAGAGCCCCTGCAACGAAAAGCGTTTTGCCCTGATAACGCGCAACCCCCTGTCCAAAATGATCCAGCCCACTAATCGTTACTGTCGCTTTTGAACGAGCTGGATTGCGTCGTTTTGCAAAGTAGAAATTCGCCATCTTGTTATTATTTTCTCTCAGTTTTCACATTTATTGCCATCCTGTGACAATTTTTAACAAAATTAATAGATAACATCGCACTAATTGCCTGCTTACTTAGCGGAAACTTAAGTTCTCATAAACGACCGAATGAGAGAGTAACAAGGTACACGATTTACGGGCAGAAATCAGATCAGACCCAGGCATTGTGATGAATGCATGTTGAATTGATCGAGTCGGGCGTCCAAAAGGTATACGCCAGTGAATGGAAAATTATGACTAAATACAGCCTGCGGGTCCGGATGATGGTTTTGATACTGGCACCAATATTACTTATAGGCCTGTTACTCAGTACCTTCTTCGATTATGCATCGCTACAATGAACTACGCGATCGGGTAGTTAGCGAGGGAGTTCAGATCATTAAACCACTGGCAATATTCAGTAAATATGGTATGGCACTTCAAAACCGTAACCTGGTTATTCGTCAACTAATCGATATGCTACATCGCCACCATTCTGATATTATCCGGGCGATTGCAATGTTTGATGACCACAATCAACTTATAGTCACTTCAAACTATCCCGTTGCACGCGATTTGTTGCAGTTAGCAGCCAATAGCTCGATTCCTGACAAGCTGACTTATCAGTATCTGGACAGCTCGATAGTTTTACGCATGCCAATCATTTCTGAGCGTTATAGTAATCTGTCAAACACCAGGGATGTTAGCTCTCCCCGTCGTCCGATCGGCTACGTAGCAATGCAGCTCGATCTGCAACCAGTATGGTTACAGCAATATAAAGAAGTACTTATCTCTCTGCTCATGCTGGGGCTTTCACTTGGAATTGCTATGCTATTTGCTTACCGGCTGATGCGTGAGGTCACAGAACCTATTCGCCATATGGTTCATGCGGTAGACCATATCCGCCGCGGACAGCTGGATAATCGTGTAGAGGGGGACATGCCCGGCGAACTAAACATGTTAAAAAATGGTATTAACGCGATGGCCATGTCTCTTAGCGCTTATCACGAAGAGATGCAACAGAATGTCGATCAGGCCACTTCTGATCTGCGTCAGACACTGGATCAGATGGAAATCCAGAATGTTGAGCTGGATTTGGCAAAAAAACGAGCCCAGCAAGCGGTACGTATCAAATCCGAGATTCTGGCTAATATGTCTCACGAGTTACGGACCCCCTTAAATGGCGTCATTGGCTTTACCCGGCAAATACTAAAAACGCCGCTGAACGCCACTCAACGTGACTATCTGCATACTATTGAACGTTCAGCAAACAATCTTTTGAGCATTATTAGCGATGTGCTCGACTTCTCCAAACTTGAAGCAGGAAAGTTAGTACTGGAAAGCATTCCCTTCTCGCTACGAAGTTTTCTGGATGATGTCATTGTGCTGATGGCACAGTCTGCTCATGATAAGAAGCTAGAATTAACGCTGCTCATCCAACCTGATGTGCCAGACAATACGATCGGTGACCCGCTGCGATTACAGCAGGTCATTGTCAATCTGGTGGGCAACGCGATCAAATTCACCAAACGGGGCAACATCGACATTCAGGTAGAAAAAATCAGCCAGAGCAATCATCAGGTCGAATTAGAGATTAAGGTAAACGACACTGGCATAGGCATTGCCGAAGAACAGCAGTCACAGCTTTTCCAGGCATTCCGCCAGGCTGATAGCAGCACCTCGCGACGTTACGGCGGTACCGGGTTGGGGCTGGTAATTACCCAACACCTGGTTGTAGAGATGGGTGGTAAAATTGGTTTTCACAGTCGTCTTAATCAGGGGTCAACATTCTGGTTTCAAGTTAACTTAAACCTGAATCCTAATGCCCTGAGCAATGCGCAGCCACTTCATCAGATGAATGGCAAGCGCCTTGGCTACGTTGAGGCAAACGCTAAAGTCGCTATAGCAACAACTGCTATGCTGAAAGGCTCCCCCGTGGAAATCAGTCATGCTGCCAGGCTGGCGGATTTAGATCCACTACACTATGACAATCTGTTGATTGGCGTACCGGTGGAGACAGAGGTTACTCTGCAACAACTTTTAGAGCAGTTGTCATATGCTTTAACCCTGTCCAGTACGGTAATTATGCTGCTGCCCTGCCAGCCACTGGTGCACTCAGAAATACTTAAAAATGCCGGAGCCACCGCCTGTTTTATCAAGTCCATGACACTGTCACGTTTGATTCCGGTACTGCTCTCGCAACCTTTTCATCAGTGCGATAGCAGTCTGAATGGTAAAAAGCTGCCCCTGACCGTTATGGCTGTTGATGATAATCCCGCTAATCTCAGGCTCATTGGTGAATTACTGGAAGAGCAGATAACTCATCCTCTGCTTTGTGAAAGTGGACAGAGTGCGGTCCGAATGGCCCGCTTATATCAGCCTGATATTATTTTGATGGATATTCAGATGCCGGAGGTGGACGGAATTCGTGCCAGCATGATGATTCGTGAGCAGCCATATCATCGGAACACACCTATCATCGCGGTTAGCGCGCATGCGATTAAGGATCAGTACGATGCACTGACCGCAGCAGGCATTGATGACTACCTCACCAAACCTATTGATGAACAAAAGCTGAGTATGCTACTGGCTCGATATATCCCTCGCCTTCGTCCGCATCATACCGTACAACCATCAGAATCACTGGACTGGTCAGTGGCTCTCAGGCAGGCAGCCAATAAACCTGATTTGGCGCGCGATATGTTACGTATGCTGGTAGATTTTCTGCCAGAGGTGCAGGCTAAGGTTGAGGAGGCCATACAAAATAATGATATAACTTCTCTAAAAGAGATTATTCATAAGCTTCATGGCAGTAGCAGTTACAGTGGGGCGGTACGCCTTAAGCAGCTCTGTCAGCAAATAGAAAAAAATCTGGATGCTTCTGGCGATATTGATGCCGTTAAGCCCGAATTACTCGAGCTGATTGATGAAACAGTTAAAGTAACAAGCCAGGCGGCCAGATTCCTCGATGACTCTACGAAAACAACTGCCAGATATTAAAATTGCTGACCGATGGCAAGAGTAGCAGCAATATTTCGGGCCGCCAGCCGGACATTCTTTGCTGCATTATTCAGCGCATCCTCGAGCGTCGTAATATTGTAAATTACACTGTATACCGCATCCAGCCCATATTGATGCACAATATGGGCATCGGTCAGGCTCCCTGCAATAGCAATAACTGGCTTATTAAAACGTTTTGCTACTTTGACCACCGCCAGGGGGGCTTTGCCCTGAAGAGTCTGGCTGTCGATACACCCTTCTCCGGTTATCACAAGCGTAGCGTCTTTCACCTCTGTATCCAGGCCCAGAGCTTTCGTCACAAGTTCTGCTCCGGGGCGCAACTCTGCCTGGCAAAAAGCATACAATGCCGCACCCATGCCTCCGGCAGCGGCGGCACCTCTAAGTGAATTCACCTCAATATTCAAATCGCGATGAATTACTTTTCCGTAGTGCCCAAGTGCATTCTCAAGCCACTTTACCTGTTCAGGACTAGCCCCTTTTTGCGACCCGAAAAGCAACGAGGCACCATCAGGCCCTGTAAGCGGCCCGGAAACATCGCAGGCAACTTCCACATGGCAACCGGCTATGCGATGTTCAAACTCCGACATATCAATACGCACCAAATCTGATAATGCACCACCACCATAGGCTATCTGTTCCCCCTGATTATTAAGCAGTCTGCCGCCCAGTGCCTGTATCATCCCCGCACCACCATCATTAGTAGCGCTGCCGCCTATACCAATAATGATATGCCTGACCCCCTGATTTAATGCGCTGAGAATTAATTCACCTGTTCCCCGGCTGGTAGTTATTAGCGGGTTACGCCGGGCCGGGGGCACCAGCTGTAAACCGCTGGCAGCAGCCATTTCAATAAAAACACTACGTTTATCTCCGGAGAGACCGTAAAAAGCATTAACTGGCTCACCCAACGGGCCGGTTACCATCAGACGAATTATCGTCCCTTGCGTTGCCGCTACCAAAGCTTCAACTGTTCCCTCCCCGCCATCAGCAATCGGCAATTTTACATAGTTTGCGCAGGGAAAAATTTCACGGAAACCCGCCTCGATTTCGGTTGCAACTTGCAGCGCCGTTAAACTCTCTTTGTACGAATCAGGTGCAATAGCAATTTTCATTGAAATTCCTGCTATGCTGACAAGACTGACAGGAAGATTACCCGATATAAACCATTTTTTTCCTGTATCTCTGCAACATGACCTCTTCGCTGAGCGATTTTTCATAATAGCAGATAAGCTTACTCTGCAACGCTACTCAGAATATACCGTTGATAACCGTACCGTTGCCAATAGTGTTTGACTATCAGGCAATCATTTAAAAGAGTAAATTCGGAATTGTAATCAGAGCAGACTATATGAGGTGTTTACTTTGCGTTCTGGCGAGGATAGCATCCATAAAAGAGAGCATTGCAATAGCAATGCTCCCTGTTCTTCCTTGAAAAACTTCCTTTTTTCCTGAAATCGGCATCATGCCAATGTTCCTGTGGCTTCCTGCCTGTGCAGCTTCCCGCCCGATTACCACTCTTCTTCCTGAAGGTGTCCTTAGCTCTTCCCTAAACAATCTCCATTTCCTTTTCGAAGCTTTTTTGTGTCATCCTGACACCTTTCCTCTTCATCCATCAATGACATCATCCTGATGTTATGCCTGCCCAAACCTCCTTGCTGTCAGGACCATTCTGGCCTTTTATTTTAATCAAACAAGGCACTAACGGATTTATTAACGAGACCACTAATAGGACAAGAAAAAGACATCATTTTAACTTAATGATTTACAACATTTTTATAATTATAGGTACAATATCCTTATGCCTAAACGCAGTTATCTCTTACACGAAAAGTAAGATAAGTCTTACATTATGTTAGGTTATTTCTGAATTTAATTTATTACAGGATTTAACTGATTGAGAAAATTTTCGAGCGAATTAACCAGAATTGCCCGCTTATTGTTACCCGGCTGTTCGAGAATCACCTCATTAGTGATATTACAAACTGAGATAACCTCAGCCTCTTCATTCGTCGTCGCAATAAATAAGGTGGGTGACTGCTTAAGACAGCGCTTCATGAGCAAATGCCCTATCAGATTTTCCTGAGTAGCGTTAAAATCCTGCCAGCTCCATACCTGAGAGAGCACTAATGCCCGCTGCCCAAAACTGGCCGACATTTCTCCTGCAAACTGCGTGGTATAGAATGCGCTAACAGAGGGCTGAATCCGAATTTCAAGCGCGCGCTCTACTGCATTAAGATCGGCTTCTGGCACGAAAGGTTGCGGCTGCCACAAAACCCGATCTACTCGGTTTTCAACAATACAAGGGGAAGCGATACCATAGAGTTCAGCGCTCGATGGCAGATGCCCACATTGTTCCTGCCAGTGCTGGCACCAGCGCCCGGTGAAAGATTTAAGGGCAATGGCCACAGGATTCATTAGTTTTGTTACCTCCGGCTAAGTTATATCAGTGGTATCAAAAAACACTGTGCTTTAATGATGGTTTGCGAAACATGAAACCGATAATACGCCAAAGAACACCGGCTGATTATCAGGCGGTAAACTCCGCAGGTCTGTTCAGAGTGAAGTATCAGTTAACGATGCGGGGTTTGTAAGAAAATTTACATTACATATTGATAATTATCGTTTATTTAACATGCTGGTAACTGTTCACCATCCGGGCTATTCTGATGTCAGTAATCGCGACTTATTATAAGATGGTTTACGTTCCCCTCAAAACGAATACTATATATTGTGTCAGGGTAAAAAGGAGCTATTTTGATCACACGAATCAGTCCGTTAGGCTCAATGGATCTTCTGTCACAGTTGGAAGTTGACATTTTAAAACACTCTGCCAGAAGTGATCTTTACCAATTATTTCGTAACTGCTCTCTTGCTGTTCTTAACTCTGGCCGTCTGGCCGACAACAGTCAGGAACTACTCTCACTTTTTGAAGATTTTGAAATTAATGTGTTACGTCGTGAGCGTGGTGTAAAGCTGGAACTTGTTAATCCGCCTAAAGAGGCGTTTGTAGATGGCCGCCTGATTCGTTCACTGCAGGCAAATTTGTTTGCTGTTCTGCGCGATATTCTTTACGTCAATAGCCAGATTAATGATAAAGAGCACCTGAAGACGCTCAACATCGATAATTCTGTACATATTACCAACATGGTATTCTCTATTCTGCGTAATGCCCGCGCGTTGCATGTGAGCAAAGAGCCCAATATCGTGGTGTGCTGGGGCGGGCACGCAATCAATTCTGTGGAATATCAGTATTGCCGTAACGTCGGCTCACAATTAGGACTGCGTGAGCTAAATATCTGCACCGGTTGTGGGCCGGGCGTAATGGAAGCGCCCATGAAAGGTGCAGCTGTGGGACATGCACAACAGCGTTATAAAGATGGTCGTTTCATTGGCCTGACGGAACCTTCCATTATAGCCGCAGAACCGCCCAACCCTCTGGTAAATGAGCTCATTATCATGCCGGATATCGAGAAGCGTCTGGAGGCTTTTGCTCGCATTGCCCACGGAATTATTATTTTTCCGGGCGGCGTAGGAACAGCAGAAGAACTACTTTATCTGCTCGGGATTCTGACCAATCCGCAAAATCACGATCAAATCCTGCCACTCATCCTGACTGGTCCGGAGGAAAGTGCCAACTACTTTAACGTGTTAGACGAATTCATTATTAGCACGCTGGGTGAAGAGGCAAGTCGTCATTACCAGATCATCATTGATGACCCAGCCGAAGTAGCCCGGAAGATGAAAGAAGCAATGCTCAAAGTAAAAGCACACCGCCTCAAAACTGGCGATGCATACAGCTTTAACTGGGGATTGCGTATTGCCCCGGATCTTCAGATACCGTTTATTCCGAGCCACTCAAGCATGGAAAAACTTAATCTTTACTTCGAACAACCAGCTGAACAGCTGGCAGCGACACTACGTAAAGCTTTTTCAGGCATTGTCGCAGGTAATGTTAAGGAGTTTGCCATTCGTGATATCGAAAAAAATGGCCCTTACAAATTGCATGGTGACCCCGCCATTATGCATAATATGGATAATCTGTTGCAGAGATTCGTCGCACAGCATAGGATGAAACTACCCGGCAGCGTTTATACGCCCTGCTACCAGATTATCAAATAGACAATGTTCAGATTCCGGTCACTGCCCTGCCAGCTATCAGCCGGCAGGGCAGTGACGCTGTCCAGAATACAACTCAGATACACAATGCTGAAGCGGGATGGCAATAAAGATTTAAATAAAACGGTTCATTTTACCACTATTTTACTATATCAGAGCCGGTGGTAGGGGGTGCAGCTAACATAAGATTTTCGCGGGCCATTCACAATATGTGTAACTGAGAATCTGCCGTTACCGGGAAATTCGTACCGGCTATCATACCGATCAGCATTGCATAAATGCGTGCTTTCAGCGTAAATAACCTCGCTGGCACTCTCCATGAGTTTCAGTACATGAAAAACCCGCGTTTGTTGCGAATCAAAATAAATATAAATATGCCCACCCTGTGCCCGTGAATACCAGGAACAACTGCTATGAACGGACCGGCCATTTTCAAGCGTCAAAACACCACGTTCAGTACAGGCTGTCTGTATTCCCCCCCTACTGTCGAAGCAGGCAAAACCCTTCATTGTTCCTGCGAGGCTGGGGTACGGGGAACCGATGTTTTGTAACGAGCGGTCTATCCTCCAGTGGCCCTGTAAAGACTTAACAATCTGGCCTGCTGACCAAGCCGCACCAAAATCTAAAATCACAGACATTTCTCAGCCATTAGTAAAGAAAGGCTTATATTTAATCCTTTCTTTCGTTATCACTTTTAGCAACTTTCCAGCCAGACTACAGATTCAAACGATATTTCCAGTCTTCAGAGCTGACTCTGACACTTAATGCTGGCGCCCCCCTGTCGTACCCCAGATACGGCGCATGTGCACCGTGACCTCTTCGCGGTCATGGTAGAGATGACGGGCCTGTATCTGCGCATTCACATTCTGCGCCTCCATTAAATCTGCAAGCATAGTCAGATTCTGTGTTAATGTTTCGTAACGCTTTTTCATGGGTAGCTTTAAGTTAAATATGGCTTCACGGCACCAGCCGTTCACCAGCCACTCACCCATCAGTCTGGCGACGCGCATCGGTTTTTCGGCCATATCACACACCAGCCAGTAGATATTGTTGCGACCGGGTCGGAATTTAAACCCATCTTCACGATAATGCTTTACCTGCCCTGTTTCCATTAAAACAGGCGCGATTGGGCCATTATCTACCGCACATACCATCATACTGCGCTTAACCAGCTGATAGGTCCAGCCGCCGAGGCTGGCCCCTAAATCTACTGCATGCAGGCCACCAGACAGGCGTTCTTCCCACTCATCTGCGGGGATAAAAACATGAAATGCCTCCTCCAGTTTCAGTGCAGAGCGACTGGGAGCGCCTGAGGGGAACTTAAGCCGTGGAATTCCCATAAAGAACGGAGAATTGTTATTACTTAACGAATAGCCTGCGTAGCAATGCCCCGCCGCAATAAAAAAGAGATGTATCACTGGCCGTATGCGGCTTTCAGTATTATTTAGTATGCCAGCCTTACGCAGCGCTATTCGCAGAGGGACTGTAAATTTGCGACAAAACTTTAGTAATTCTTTGCTTTCATTGGTATCCGCAACTTCCACCCTCAATTCGCCTCCCCGTTCCACCAGACCTTTAAGCACCGTTATGATAGGTGAAATCCTGTCCTCTGATGGCAGGTCATGGAGTAACTCACCCACAGCTACCATTTGTCGGGCAAAAATCAGGTTCGCAAAAGGTAATTCCCGCACCAGTCTGTCACCGTCATCGGGCAGGCAACCTTTGAACAAGACATAGCCACTGTTCTCTGCTGCGCGGGAAAAACCATAAATGTTTAACGCCGCTGCTTTATCTGTTATCTCTGCCGCACACTCTTTTTCGAATCCCTGACGGCAATACAGCAACAGACTATTCATTATATTCTCTTCTGTTTTTAATACGCAGCGCTCCAATAAACATCAATCCCCAGCCAATCAAGAAAAAAGTTCCCCCTACCGGGGTAATGAAGATCCAGAGTCGCAGATTAGAAAGTGCCAGACCATACAAACTGCCGCTGAACAATACGATTCCGAGCGCCAGGGCTGCACTACTCCAGTAAAACCAGATATTGGCTCGCCGGGACATAGCCGCCGCCAGACCGAATATTGCCAGTGTATGAAAAGCCTGATACACCAGGCCCGTTCTTATCCACTCCATCTCAGCCTCACCCAGTAACTGATTTAGCAGATGAGCACCAAAAGCACCCAGAGCTACATAAATAAATCCGCTGATAGAGACAAAGATAAGCATTGCACGACTGCTCATCGCAGGTTCCTCTGATTAAACATGGCCATACCCTGGCACATGATGAAGGGAATCAATGATCATAGCGAAAGTGAAATATTTCCCATTTGCTGGTAGCGTTCCAGAGTCCGCTGTTGTAAGGCGGCTGTTTTACCTACACAAACGTCTCTGTCATGCAAAACCAAATAAAATGCGTTTTTATTCATCAATACATCATCAAATGCGCTAATAAGTCGTATTACCTCCATTATCATCATATTTATTAATGGGGTATCTTATGCGTAAGTTGTGGCTACTCATGCCGTAGCGTTGTAATTACAGCCAGGGTCTTAACTAAACGCTGGCATTCCATGATACTAACTGGTATTTTGTTCTTCCATAAAGCTTCGATAGCGTACACGCAAAAAACACACAAACGAATAAATTGCTGGCAGATGTCTGCAATTGTAAACCATTGTCTGACATAACTTACCTTAACATCTTATGCTTAGAAAACTTATATCAGTTTTTTATACAAATCATTATAATTTTTACCTTGATAATCCACCAGTAATCATCTGTCATTGCTACTATTAACTCAACCACAGCAGATATCGGGTTAAATTCATGCAATAGTATGGTGAATTGCGGAGGAGTCGTCGCATCAGCTTATACTTTCCGGGTTTAATCCGACGATTGTGAGGTGACAGGACTATTTGGTATGTTATCTATGGCTACGCTCTGTTTTCAGGTAACTTACAGACATCATACGTATCGGTGCCTGTCATTTGTGGTACTACTGATTAATTTTACGGTTAAGAATAGTTTTTCATCTTCACTTCACCCAAAAGACAGAGGTGCGCAAAACTCTCTTTGCTTCCACTTTTTTGAGTGAGCTCAGAGTGTCACTGGTATGGCGGCGGCTGTCTCCTGCTAAAACATAGTGTGCCGTTACAGATTTGTCAGATATATGCATCAAAGCTAACCTCTGTACATTAGCAGCCAGAGGTAATATCAAGTATTTCATACCCGGAAGGTTACATGAATCGTTTCAACCCCATTCACTTCCGCGAGCAGTTTCCTGCTCTGCGCACCATAGGTGTTTATCTTGATAACGCTGCATCAGCCCTGAAACCACAGTGTGTGATTGATGCAGCCACTCAGTTCTACTCCTGTGGAATGGGAACCGTGCATCGTAGTCACTTCCCCGCAGCCCAGGCACTGACTGCCGAATATGAGCAGGCACGCAATAAAGTGGCACACCTGATAAACGCTCCGGACGCCAGCACTATCGTCTGGACTCGTGGCACTACAGAATCCATCAACCTGGTAGCACGGAGCTGGCTACAGCCCCGGCTGCGTGCTGGTGATGAAATACTGGTATCTGAAGCAGAACATCACGCTAATCTGATTCCCTGGCTAATGCTGGCGGAACATTGCGGCTCCAGGGTAGTCAGATGGCCTGTTGGCAGGGATATGCTGCCTGATATGGCGCTGCTTCCAAATTTGCTTAGTTCCAGAACACGTCTGATGGCTTTGGGGCAAATGTCGAATGTCACTGGTGGCTGCCCGCCACTAGCTAAAGCCATCCGGCTTGCACATCAGGCAGGTGCCAGAGTGATGATTGATGGCGCTCAGGGTATCGTCCACACTGATACTGATGTCCAGGCTTTGGACATTGACTTTTATGCCTTCTCCAGCCATAAACTATATGGTCCGATGGGAGTTGGCGTGCTTTATGGTAAGTCTGAACTTCTGGAAGAGATGCCCCCCTGGCAAGGTGGCGGCAAGATGCTAACTCGGGTTGATTTCTCAGGATTTACACCCCAGGTTGTGCCCTGGCGTTTTGAAGCGGGTACGCCCAATGTAGCCGGGGTGGCAGGGTTAGCTGTTGCTCTCGACTGGTTACGTGGGTGTGACCGTGAAGGTGCACAGCGCTATAGCAGTGGGCTGGCTAATCTGGCGCAGAAACAACTTGCTTCTCTGCCCGGTTTTCGTAGTTTCCGGTCGGCAAACTCCTGCCTGCTAAGCTTTGATATTGCTGGTCTGCACCATCAGGATGTTGTAATGCTGCTGGCAGAGAAAGGGATCGCACTACGTGCCGGACAACACTGCGCACAACCACTGATAAAGGCGCTCGGTGTAGCTGGCACGCTGCGTGCCTCATTTGCCCCTTATAATACTGAGCAAGATGTTGAAAAACTGGTTAGTGCACTACACAGTACGGTCAAAATATTAACAGACAAATAATGTTTGAATCTGATATCGCTCCGCATCCTTTCGGCTCGCTGATAACGGTACAGGCGTTGCTACAGCAATTTAGTACTCTGCAGCACTGGGAGGAACGTTACCGCCAGTTGATTATACTGGGCAGGAAACTGCCTGAACTCGACGACGTATATAAGCTGGCAGAAATTGAGATCGAGGGCTGTGAAAATCGACTCTGGCTTGGGCATAAGTATCGCAAGGATGGCACACTGCATTTTTATGGTAGCAGCGAAGGGCGGATCGTACGCGGATTACTGGCAGTGCTGCTGACTGCTATTGAGGGCAAATCAGCCAGACAACTGCGGGAAAATGATCCGCTGATACTGTTCAGAGAGTTAGGGTTGTGGGACCAGCTGAGTATCTCAAGAAATGCAGGACTTGTTGCGCTGGCGGCAGCAGTAAAACGCGCCGCCGAAAGACACTACCCGCCAGATTAATACAGCTGACCACACCAGGCAGCTTTAGCGACTATTTTATTCAGCACGTGTGACACGGCCACAAAACCAAAGGTCGCAGTGACCATAGTGGCTGTGCCAAAACCTGAAGCACAATCCAGTCGTTTTGGCCCCACAGAGGTGGCCCGCGAAGTGCTTACACTCCCATCTGGCTGGGGATAGCGCGCAACTTCTGTGGAAAAAACACAGTCAATATTAAGCCGGCCCTTACTGTTTTTGACAATGCCATGATCACATCTGAGCCGTTCGCGTAATTTAGCTGCCAGCCGATCCTGAGTGGTTTTCGCTAAATCAGCGACCTGAATTTGAGTGGGATCAATTTGCCCTCCCGCTCCGCCAGTCGTCACCAGTGGTATTTTATTACGTCGGCACCATGCGAGTAATGCTGCCTTAGAACGAACACTGTCAATAGCATCGATAATATAATCAAACCCGGTTCCGATGAGCGTAGCAACATTGTCCGGGGTAATGAAATCCTCAATACAGTTCACCTGACATTCAGGATTGATTGACAAAATGCGTTCCGCCATAACATCAACTTTCGCTTTGCTAACGGTATCCGTGAGCGCATGCACCTGCCGGTTAGTGTTTGTGGTACAGACATCATCCATATCAATAAGCGTTATTGCACCGACTCCAGTGCGGGCCAGCGCCTCAGCTGCCCATGAACCGACACCACCAATACCTGCCACACAAATGTGAGTTCGGGCAAACAGCATAAGTGCCTGCTGGCCATATAACCGCGCTGTCCCACCAAAACGCTGCTGCCAGGCACGGGAGAGATCTTCCATCAAAAAAATGTCCTCAAAACTAACCATCAAAGCATGGCGCAAATATGGCCTTCATGCGAAATCTCTGTTACCGCGAAACAAGCAGACCCCCTCCGGCGCTTTTTCGCTCGGTATAAAGCCCTGTTCCGGGCGCAGCACGCAGCACCCAGACACGGCCATAATGATTGTACCAGCCGGCAAGATGAGCCGCGTCGGGCCCGGTGCCCTGATAAATATCCAGATGCTGATCTTTAATAGCACCCCCTACATCCAGGGATACCATAACCCGCATCTCATATTTTCCATTGAATTTACCCGTATTGTCCAGCAACGGAATTTCTGCCAGCAGCGCAGTACCAGGCGGTATTAACGTACTATCCGCTGCCACTGAAGCCTTGGCTATCAGCGGAACGGCGCTGGCTCCACACACTGGCGTGAAAGGTTGCGGTTTGAAGAAGACAAAAGAAGGATTTTTCTCCAGTAACTTGCGTACCTGCATCAGATTATGGCGTTCCCCCCACTGGCGAATTGCCTGCATCGACATCTCCTCGGGTCTGTACACACCCTGATCAATCAGCACCTTACCAATGCTGCGATACGGATGGCCATTTTTGCCACCATATGCGAAAAAGCGGGGCGGACGGCCATCACCAAAGTCAACATAACCACTCCCCTGCACGCTCATGATGAAATTATCCATCATAGAGTTACTGTAGCCAATTATATCGCCTTTTTTTAACGCCCCACGATAGATCTCCGCCCGTGTTGGCAGACGCTTTTTTTTCCCGGCAGGCATCCGATAAAGCGGATACATAAATTCTCCCTGACGGGTATAACGGGCTTGGAGATTAGGCGTATAGTAGCCGGTAAACTGAACATTACCGTAGTTATCCACGCCCCTCATCTGATAAGCATTCAGGCCAAAATGACTGAGTTCACGGGTATCTCCTCCCGCTGTGAGCCACGATGTGATAGCACCGTAGGTTGTCTGCTGACGTTCATACATCCTGGGTGCTGCCAGTTTAATTTGAGTGAGTTGTCTGGAAAAATCGCCTGCGTTTACCGGCTGGCCAGAAGCAGCTGGCTGATTGACCAGCGCCAAGGGCTGGTTAAGTTTTCCGTCTATATATTGTTGTCCACGGTCCACAGGCCTAGATGAACAGCCCACCAGCATCGCTGTTAGCAATCCTGCCAGCATAAATCTGATGCCTTCGCCCCTCATAAGCTGAAACTTCCTCTTTATCAATCATGCACAGCAAGATAACAGAGCTTCCGACAGAAAGAAATTATCTGAAATCAGAAGTTAACCTATTGCTAATGCTTAATAAATCAGCAAATCGCCGCAGATTTCCGCATTTAGCAGAAAATTTTCAACTTTGATGTAAAAAAGGGTTGCATCTGATTATCGGCAGAGTATAGTGCCTGCCGCGGGGTGGAGCAGTCTGGTAGCTCGTCGGGCTCATAACCCGAAGGTCGTTGGTTCAAATCCAGCCCCCGCAACCAACTCATCAACCTCCAGTACCCTCCCTCCATAACCTTTATGGCACTCCCATACATAGCCTGCTGACACTCAGGATTGATATCAGTCACCGGTATAACAATCTGGCTGGCGCTGTCGTTTTCTCTGTTCCATTACCTAACGCATACACCATCAGCTTTATCGGTATTAATAGAGCACATAGCGTCTGGAACCTGCATCACTACCAGAGACTGGATACCCAGACCGCCTCAGTCCACAGGATGTAGTGGTAAGGAAACAAAATGCATTGTCATGCTGTATCGTCAATCGGGGAGAAATTTACAACAGGCTGTTGCAGCATTAACGAGAGCGGTTCAGATAATCTGATTAAGAAACTGACGTCCAAAACGTTTATCTCTGCTCCATTATCTAAACCCGGTTCCAGAGTTAACGCGGATTTACTGAAAATATGCTGAACTGCATATTTAACGGTTCGCGGACGATGGTGACTATTCTGGCTATCCCCTTTGCATTCAGTCGCTGAAGTATATAAACAACAGCCTCAAATGCTCTATTGCTGAATAATTCAAACAAATTTCCCCATCCTCACAGATTTTGACAGTTTATCGTTCAACCTGCTTTTCATCGTGAAGCATTCTGCTTCCCTGTGGATTATTCCATTCTCCATGCCAGATACCCCTGTTATCAATCATCAAGTGGCAGGGACTGCTGGTGAACTGATGCAACAGAATGATATATTAAAATACGACATTTAAAATGTTCTGCGAACAGCACCATTTAAAAAACAATATATTAGCAAAATCTGCCTGCTTCAGAGTGAAGTGATAATCAGGCAGTCAGACTGCGGCGATCAGCGTGCCAGCACTGCGCCTTTGGCAAAATAGGCTTTTATCCCCTTCAAGATCGCACGTGCTACCTGCTGCTGATAGCGCCGGGTACGCAATTTACGCTCCTCAGACGGATTACTAATAAATGCAGTTTCAACCAAAATCGAGGGGATATCAGGTGCTTTCAATACAGCAAATCCAGCCTGATCAACAGTATGTTTATGCAGACGATTAATCTTACCCATGTGACTGAGTACCTGTTCACCAAAAATCAGGCTGTCGCTCACCGTCCTGCTCTGCGCCATCTCGAACATAGTCCGGTCGAGATAACGATCACCACTCCTGCTTACCCCACCAATCAAATCCGACTCATTTTGAGTCTGTGCCAGAAATCGTGCCGCTGCACTGGTAGCACCATGAGTTGAAAGTGCAAACACTGATGAGCCAGACGCATTAGGATTGCTGAAGGCATCGGCATGAATAGATACAAAAAGGTCGGCTCGTTGTTTACGGGCTTTAGCAACCCTTACTCCTAGCGGGATAAAAACATCTTCGTTACGTGTCATAAAGGCACGCATAGCGGGTTCTTTATCAATTAATGCTTTCAGATGGCGGCCTATGTTAAGCACAATATCTTTTTCCCGTGTTTTCATCTTACCTAGTGCCCCAGGATCTTCTCCCCCATGTCCCGGATCTATCATGATGATAATCGCCCTATCTTTACCCGCCCGGCCTGGCAGAGGTGCGACATAGGGCTGCTCCTTCTCCAGCAGGCCATTGTTATAATCCTCCAGCAATGCCAGCAGGGGATCATTCTGGGTACGCCGCACCGGGTAGAGGTCGAGCACCAGACGGTTTTTAATACCTGCCACTGGCTTGAGCGTAAATATATGCGGTGAAACCGGTTGTCTGAGCTCGAGAACCAGGCGTACGGTTTCGCGGTTAAACTGCCCCACACGCACTTTGCTAATGTAGGGATCGCTCTTGTGAGCCAGAGCAGGAGCCTGTTGTATCACCTTGTTGAGCTCGATATTATTAATATCTACTACCAAGCGGGGAGGGGAAGTAAGGATAAACTGGTTATAACTAAGCGGTGCAGTTGACTCAATAGTAACACGGGAATAAGTCGATGCAGGCCAGATGCGGACTGCTACCACATGATTTCCAGCAGCCAGCCCTATCCGGCTGATACCAAGTAGCCAGACAGCTCCTGCGCCCTTTAACAGGCGACGACGGGCTGGCTGGAAAGAAAATCGAGACATGCCGCTCCATTTTAATTTCTAATTTCAGCTGCATACCAGTCAGCATAAAAGTGGAACTCTATCTAATACAAACAACCGTGTCACGCCAAAAAAAACGACCAAATGCATAATATTAGGTGCAAAAGGTGACAACTAGTAGCAAAATAAATCCGTTTAGCCACAGCAGCAGAATAAACTGTCACTCCCTGACATTACACTTAACGAGAATATCTAGTGAAGGAACGCAGTACTGAGTTAGTCAAAGGCTTCCGTCATACCGTGCCTTACGTGAACGCCCATCGGGGTAAAACCTTCGTTATCATGCTGGGCGGTGAAGCTATTGAACATGAGAATTTTGTTAATATTATCAGTGATATTGCCCTAATCCACAGTCTGGGTATTCGTCTGGTAGTAGTCTATGGTGCCAGGCCTCAAATCGAGGCTAATCTGCAAAAGCATCAGCTTGCCCCTGTGTATCATAAAAATATTCGCGTGACAGATGCACAATCTCTGGACGTGGTTAAGCAGGCTGCCGGCCAGCTGCAACTGGATATCACAGCCAGTCTCTCAATGAGCCTCAACAATACCCCTTTACAGGGCGCTCATATTGATGTGGTAAGCGGTAATTTCATCATCGCGCAGCCACTGGGCGTTGATGAAGGTGTTGACTACTGCCACAGTGGAAAAATTCGCCGTATCAACGAAGAGGCTATCCACCACCAGCTTGCAAGTGGGTCAATTGTGCTTATCGGTCCGGTAGCAGTCTCTGTTACTGGCGAAAGCTTCAATCTTACCGCTGAAGAGATTGCTACACAGCTTGCCATCAGACTTAAAGCAGAAAAGATGATTGGCTTCTGTCTGGATCAGGGGGTACGCAATGTGGCTGGCGATATCGTTTCTGAACTGCTACCCGATGAAGCAAAAAACTGTATAGTTAAATATGAGAATATTGGTGATTATTTCTCTGACACCGTACGTTTTTTACGGGGTGCGGAAAAGGCCTGCCGACGGGGTGTACGTCACTGCCATTTGATCAGCTATCAGGTTGATGGCGCTCTGCTCCAGGAGCTGTTCTCACGGGACGGTATCGGCACACAAATTGTCATAGAAAATACTGAACGTATCCGCCCTGCGACTATCGATGATATCGGCGGTATTCTGTCACTCATTCGTCCCCTGGAAGATCAGGGTATTCTGGTACGCCGCTCACGTGAACAACTCGAGATGGATATTGATAAATTTACCATCATCGAATATGACAATCTGACAATAGGCTGTAGTGCGCTCTACCCTTTCCCCAATGAGCAGATTGGTGAAATGGCATGCTTAGTAGTACATCCTGAATATCGTAATTCTTCGCGTGGCGATGCGCTGCTAACGCAAATTACCTTACAGGCCAGACAGCTGGGCCTTGATAAACTGTTCGTGCTGACGACACATAGTGTCCACTGGTTTCAGGAGCGGGGTTTTACCCCCGCCGATGTTATGCATCTGCCAGAAAGTAAGAAATTAAACTATAACGCTGAGCGTAAGTCGAAAATACTGATAGCTGATTTGCACTAGCCTGTAGCCCGCTATGCGGGCGCCTGATAATCCATTAGCTGCTCTATCAGACCGCTACGGCGCTGTGTCTGCTCTCCTATTGCAGCATTGAGTACTTTGTTATCTGCATACAGGGTTAGCTGTTTTCGGGCACGAGTAACGGCCGTGTAAATCAGTTCCCGTGTCAGGACAGGCAGATGTTGTTCTGGCAACACCAGCGCGGTGTGATCAAATTCAGATCCCTGAGATTTATGTACCGTCATAGCCCATGCAGTTTCATGAGATGGTATACGGCCGGGCAACACCGCTTTGACATTGCCATCCGGAAGCAAAAACCAGACCTTTAGTGCTCCCCCATTCTCCGGCATCACTATGCCAATATCGCCATTAAATAATCCCAGCACGCTGTCATTGCGGGTGATCATAATCGGACGCCCGATATACCAGTTTCCTGACCTCGCTGGTCGGCAGATAAGCCCGCTCCGCTCCAGTGCACGGGCGATGCGTTCATTGAGCCCTGCCAGCCCAAAGGGCCCCTCACGCAGGGCACACAATAACTGATAATGACTGAAACACTCCAGAACCCTTTTAACCGGTGCTCCCGCTGCTATCTCTTTTAGATAAAGGGTATAGCCCGCTACGACATCATTCAGCATATGCTGCCAGGCATACGGAGAAGTTAGTGGCCGTTGAATAATATCGCTAAGTCCCTGCTGCAAAAGCCGTTCTGCTAAATGACAGTCGCCCTGATTAACCGCCTGAGCCAGCTGCCCAATACCTGAGCTGGCATCAAACCGGTAGCTTCTGCGTAGCAGGCAGATACTATCGCGTACTGCCAGATTATGTGGTGCATTATCCTGGCCCGTCAGTTTGCAGCCAGTCAGCGTTATCAGTTCTGCCGCTCTTTGCTGGCTGTACCCCCAGACTGCGCAGCGACATATATCGCCCAGCACCGCCCCGGCTTCTACAGAGGCGAGCTGATCGCGGTCACCCAGTAAGATCACCCTCGCGCCGGGTGGCAGGGCATCGATCATCTTTGCCATCATCGGTAAATCGATCATCGACGCTTCATCGATTACCAGCACGTCAAGATGAAGAGGATTAGCGGTATGATGTCGCAAACGCTGACTGTCTGGCTGGGCTCCAAGCAGACGATGCAGAGTGACGGCTTCACTGGGGAAATATGCCTTTTCTGCTGGCAAGAGCGATAACCCCTGTCGTGCCCTGCCCATCGATTCTGTCAGGCGGGCAGCTGCTTTACCTGTGGGGGCTGCCAGCTGAATACGAAGTGGTTTTTCTGCAAGCTGAATTAACGCTGCCAGCAGGCGCGCTATGGTAGTCGTTTTACCTGTTCCAGGCCCGCCAGATATAACTGCAATGCGACGTGTTAGCGCAACAGCAGCGGCAATTTTCTGCCAGTCATCATGCTTATTAAAATGGTTGTCAAGAACGGTGCGGACAGCCTGAGGAGCGATAACAACTGGTGTATTCTTTTGACTGAGAAATTCGGCGCAGCTTTTTTCAGCCCGCCACATCCGGTGCAGGTAGAGTCGCTGCTGACAAAGCACCAGTGGTGTTGCTGGTACCCCCGACCCAACCACCGGGCTGGCGGCAAATATTGACTGCCATGTCACTGGCTCACCTGCCGCCAGCCAGATCTGTTGCGCAAGCAGGGAGTCTCTGCCAGCCAGAAGAGAGCCCGGAGTCATCTGCGCCACTGGCAGGCAGGCATGCCCAGCCCCTGCTTCAGCACTTACCCAGGCAGCCGCCAGCATCAACGCCGGATTGTCTGCTGCCAGGCACAGTGCGAACTGAAGATCCAGCTGGCGCAATAGCCCTTTATTGCACGCCTCCAATAGCAGTGAGTGCATTGAATTCATACGTCCGAATCCTCACCAAAACAACCATCAAGCGCATTAATCAACTTCTCATCAGGCTTAATACTCAATACACCATTGCCCTGACCATCAACACCCCGCAGGAACAGATAGATAACCCCGCCAAAATGGCGCTGATAATCGTAATCATTAAGCCTCTGACGAAGATAACGGTGGAGCGCCAGGCAATAAAGCTGATATTGTAAATCATAACGATGGCAGCACATCGCCTCTTCCATTGCCGCTGGTGTATAAGCGCTGGTGTCTTCTCCCAGCCAGTTAGACTTATAGTCAGCAATATAGTACTTCCCTTGCCAGCAAAAGGTTAAGTCAATAAATCCTTTCAGCATTCCTTCCACCTGCTGAAAATCAAGCTGCGGACAACGACGGGAGAGCTTATCATAGCGACGCATCACCGCATCCAGTTCCAGAGCAGTGAGCACACGCCGAATGGGAAGAAAAAAAGCCATTTCTGCGCGTTTGTTTATCGGTTCAATCTGGCTGAGAGTTAACCCCTGAGTACCGAGAGGTGCCTGAAGTATGGTCATCATCCACTGTTCGATGACTGGCAGCCAGTGTGACTGATAACCACCTCTCTGTAATGCGGACTCCAGCCAGACACTATCAGGCGGCTGCGTAAAATCGAGCTTTTCAAACAGGCTGTGCAGAAAAGTACCCGGCCTGCTCCCCCGAGGAAACGTGTGAGGCGTTAACAGAAAGGAGACAGCCTGCCCAGCCGCCTCTGGCGCATCGGCATTCAGCCAAGCGGCTTGATCAACCGGTGGAGTTTGCCGGTGCTGATGCAGCGCTGAGTAACTGGTGACCCGCCAGTCATCACGAAGTTCACGGCTTATCACCCCGCTCTGGAGCGCACTGAGCGCCACTGGGGAGGGCTGCCAGCGGCGGCTGACAGAAGGCCCAGCCAGCTTCAGCTCAACTCCCTGCTGCTGACAGAAGGCTTCCAGTGCTGCCCGCAACGTGCGGGCATCCATCGCTGCACCACGCTGTAACAGCCAGCCAACTGCACTTTTGTGCAGATCGCTCACCCCTTCTTTATTACGGTTGCCCCGGAAAAGTGGCGCAACACCAATGCTACAGTGTACAGTGGCACGAGTCAGCGCAACATAGAGCAGCCGCAGGTCCTCTGCCAGGCGCTCTTCTTCAGCCAGAGCCAGACTTTGCCCATCAGAATGCAAGTCGAACAGTGTTTCAAAGCTATTCCTGTCATGATACAACGCCTGTTCAGCCTCACGGAAACAAGCGGCAAAAGGCAGCCAGACCATCGGATACTCCAGGCCTTTTGATTTATGTATGGTCACAATTTGTACCAGATGTGCATCACTTTCCAGACGAAGCTGCTGGTTTGCCGCGTCATGATTCGGCCGGGCAATCGCTTGTGCCAGCCAACGCACCAGTGCGTGCTGCCCGTCATGATTAACTGAAGCTTCCTGCAATAGTTCACTCAGATGCATCACGTCGGTCAGACGCCGCTCCCCTCCCGGCGACGCTAACAGGTTTTCAGCAACTGACCGTTTCATCATTATCTCGCGTAGCATCGGCAGCACTCCCCGCACCCGCCAGCGCTCACGGTAATGACTAAACTCTGCTATCAGCACATCCCACTGCTGTTCATTCTGCCATAGCGCATCCAGCGTCGCGGCATCCAGCCCGAATAGTGAAATGGCCAGCGCAGTGCGTAACTTACGCTCCTGATCAGGGTTTAGTACTGCCTGCAACAACCAGAGCAGTTCTCTGGCCTCCGCAGTAGAAAAAACACTTTCCCGGCTGGAGAGATAGACAGAAGGGATATTGACTGCCGTCAGCGCCCGCCTTATTAACGCGGCTTCGTCACCTTTACGCACTAGCACAGTAATATCTGATGCCTGCACTGGGCGCATGGCCCCAGCGCGGCCTATCAGTGCTGTTTTGCGCTGACCAGCTTCGAGCCAGCTACAAATATCACTGGCACACTGACGGGCCATGCACTCCCGGTAATCGTCCGAACTCACGCCCTGGCCGGGTTGCAGCCAAATACGCATTGCAGGCTGAATATGGCCCTCATTCTCAAGGCACAGCCCGGCGTTAAAGGGTGCGGACTGAACTGATAAAAAGGGAATTTTCCTGAACACAAAAGGGTGAGGAAGTGACGTGAATAACCGGTTTATACTTTCAACCATGGCAGGTGAAGAGCGCCAGTTTACCTGTAACGTATAGTGCGCACTGATCTCACTACGCGCTTTCATATAAGTAAAAATATCGGCACCACGGAAAGCGTAGATTGCCTGCTTAGGATCACCTATTAACAGCAGCAAGCTATCACGGCGGCCGCCATACAGGCGCTGAAAAATACGATACTGCTGCGGGTCGGTATCCTGGAATTCGTCAATCAGTGCAGCAGGGAAACGCTGGCGGATAGCCTGTGCCAGATGGTCACCTGCTACGCTTTGTAAGGCCTCATCAAACTGGCTCAGAAGATCATCAAAGCCATACTCTGCCCGGTGACGTTTATGCCGACGACTCGCTGACCGCACCTCAGCCACTGCCCGGACAATAATGAGGTCTGAAAGCATTCGCGGCCGGGCCAGAAACACGTCAATTGCAGCAAACAGCTCATGCCTGGGCACTTCTCCTTTTTGAGTTTTCTCTGCCAACATATTCTGACCAAAGCGCGCCAATTCCTTAGGTACCTGATAATCCTCCGCTGGCAGACTGGCCCAGCGAGTCACTTTTTCCAGCCATGCCGGCAGATGTTTGCTGCTATAAATGTTCTTTTTTACACCAGAAACTGCAATAAGATGATGCAGATCCTCTGCCGCAGCGAGCCATTTCGCTTTGATCTCAGTGATTGCATCGATAATCTCCTGATGTCGTTCCTCAAGGCTCTGCTGTTCATCAGGAGGATTTTTAAAACAGGGCTGCTCGCCCCTGAGTAATGGCTGAATCGTGGCCAGCAGCTCATCTGGCCCCTTCCACTGTTTGCTGATAATTCGGGCAACTGGCAGTGGCAGTGGATAACAGTGACGTCGCCAGAAATCAACGACCGCCTGATGCCACAGAGCCTGTTCATCCTCCACCAGCAGCTGTTCAAACAGGACCCCTGATTCAAGCGCATTCAGATTGAGCATACGCTGGCAGAAACCATGAATAGTGAAGATGGCCGCCTCATCCATCAACCGTTCAGCCGCCAGCAGGAGTTCTGCAGCCTGCTGATGACCTGGAATAACTTCCAGCAAACTGGAGAGTATTTCATTGTCACTACGGCCACGGATACAGGCGATGCGTAACTGGTGGATGTTTTCCCGGATACGGCAACGTAGTTCCGCACTGGCTGCTTCGGTGAAAGTCACCACCAGAATTTCATTAACTCCCAGGGGTCGCGAAAACCCGGCTTCTGCACCCAGCCCTAGCAGCAGGCGCAGATAAAGAATGCCAATAGTAAAGGTTTTGCCAGTTCCGGCAGATGCTTCTATTAAGCTTTCACCCTGTAGTGATAACAGCATAGGATCGAGAGGCTGGGGCTGCCGTTCGTTCATCTAACATCGCTCCTGACTGATAATGAGAGTTTCAGCAGGGCAACACTACGTCTGGCTTGCCGCCAGCCGGTGTCGCGTAAATGGTTTTTGCTTTATTGATTTCAGCCTGCATCGGTCGTAAATTCCCTTGTCTCAGGACTCCGCATGATGCGGGTAAACAGCATAATAACAAACCGGGAAGCGCTGAAGCTTGCAAAAACGATCTCATCAGATTGGGTGCCAGCGCTCTGAAGATTAACGATCTGCTAATACTTAACCCGGTGGCGCTTTAGATATTTTTACTTCGTCCAGACTCACATTAGCCTTGAGCATCGGTAACAACCACTCTTTGGCCTGGTGGGTCATCTCCTCAAACAGATTCTCATCACTATTTTGCGTTAGTCGCCATAGATAGGGATCATTGCGTTCGCCATCAATCTGCTTATCTCCCTGCCATCTCTGCAAAAATTTCTTCACAGCCCTGGCTTGTATTCGTTCATCAGTTTGTAACGTCTGCCCGGTATTATCAAAAGATGTTTTCAGCCAGTCTGCACCTGAATTTGTCAGTAACAACGGCCGCGTCATGCCATCCTGATACCCCAGCACATAGCGTTCCAGCTCAGATCGGGCCAGCTCCGGGTCGACTGCCAGAAAGCACCAGGTTGTGCCATCGCCGCTATACATTCTGCTGAACCCCTGACCACCACTGGCGCACCATATCAAATGCTCCAGCCAGAGATTAAGCCCATAAAATAAATTACATCTAGCTGGCCGCCAGCGTAACAGTCCGTCTGGTTGAACCTGATGTAACCAGCCGCTCAGTTGATTTCCACCAGCCCTGATATTAACCTCCTGCTGGCTGAAGCGCTGACAGTCAGCAGATGCACTTTCAGCAAGCAATTGCATCTCTGCCAGCTGACCTTGCCAGAGCAATTCACCAAATGCACCATATGGAAGTTTTCCTGCGGCCCGATATCGCGAATATACACTTTTGATATCCCCTGCGCTGATAAGGGTACCGAGTAGCTCCATATTCAGCTGAAAACGTTCAAGATCATCAAATGTGAAAAGTTCAGCATCGGGCAGTTCTGTCTCTTCAGAATAAAACCTGACCCCTAATCTCTGCTCAAAAAAAGCCCGCACAGGGTGCCGCCAGAAACCAAGGAATTGTTCCAGTGTGATTACTGGCGACGCCCGTGATGTTAATCGCTGCACAAAGGAGGGATGCGCTTTCCCGCTGGCGCGGGCTGCCGGGAGCCACTCGCTGGCATAACCCGGCCATGGGGCATCCGGAAGAAAATTTCGTGGGTCAAAGGGTGTGCGGCTGTGAAAATAGCAAAGGTGCTGTAATACTCGCTGCCCGCTCTCATCAGGATCGAGTTCACTGTCTCCTTCAATGGCAAAACTTTGAGCAATATACTCCATCAGCTCACTGACTATTACGGATGGAAAACGCTGGCTGTTATCGTGGATGTTGCGCCCGATATAGCTGATATAGAGCCACTGCTGCGCTGATAATAACGCTTCAAGAAATAGATAGCGATCTTCATCACGGCGGCTGCGGTCACCACGTCGTGGCTGTTGTATCATCAGGTCAAACCCCAGCGGTTGCAATGTGCGTGGATAAACTCCCTCATTCATCCCCAGCAGGCAGACCACTTTGAAAGGTATGGAACGCATTGGCATCAGAGTACAAAAATTGATTGCCCCGGCAAAAAATCGCTGACTTATCCGCTGCTGATCCAGCCGGTTTACCAGATCATCATGTAACAGGCTTATGGGCACTGAGGTGGAAAAATGGGCCTGCAAACCATAGCTAATTGCTTTTTGCCATTGCGTTTCAATCAGGATGATAACTTCTTCACTCTCTGCATCTGAATCAAAAAAATCATTAAGCAGCATTGTGCAAATTAACTGCCAGTCATTGAGATTTCTGGGCTGTTTTAAGCACGTTCGCCAGTACGTTAAGCGCTCAAGCAAACACGCCAGATTTCCTGCGAGCTCCGCAATTAATCCGCTCGATTCATCATAAGGCAGCACGCCCTGCCACTCACCACTGTCACTTTCCATAGCATAACCCAGCAACATACGTTTGAGGCCGAACTGCCAGGTATGCTGACCGTCATTGGGCAAATCCAGTTCCCCAACCGCGCTGTCATCAAGCCCCCAGCGAATACCAGACTCTTCAACCCAGAGCCGCAGGCGTTTCAGGTCGGCTGCATCTATTGAGAAATGCGATGCCAGCGCAGGCACCTCGAGTAACGCCAGTATTTCCTCCGAGGTAAAACGACTTTCTGGCAGTCTTAGCAACGTCAGAAATGCCGGGATGATGGGATGTGCATAGCGCACCAGCCTGTCAGAGATTGCATAAGGGAGAAAACGGTCTTCAGGAGCGTTACCAAATACTGCCTGAATAAAAGGAGTATAGGTGTCAATATCCGCTACCATCACTATTATATCGCGTGTCGAAAGGTCCCGTTCCCGCGCCATCAGTTGCAAGAGATAATCCTGCAATACTTCGACTTCACGTTGCGGACTGTGGCAGGCATTAAGTGAAAAAGAGCGATCCTCTCTCAGCAGCACGCGTTTATTACGGCTGTTTTCGAGTGAGACGGCATCCATACCAAATACAGCATGATCTTCCAGTTCCAGAACATCATGCTGTAGACTCTTTAGCAGGTTTTCCGGATCAATATCTGTAAAGGCTGTCACTTCGTTAATTTCCAGCGCCGCCAGCAGAAAGAGATTGTCCCGTCCTGGCTTGCCCCAGGAGGCTAGTAGCGGATTACTGAGGTTCTGTTCACCTGCTGCATTAAACAGACTGTCTGCTGTATCGGGACAACGAAACTGTGGTATGGGCTGATGACTAAGATAATGGTGGCGATGACGCTTACGCAACCGGGCAAAAAAAGCGTAGTCCTGAATATCTCCCCAGTAGTCACGGCAAGGATTAGTAAACATCAAGTGGATATCGATGTGCCTGCCCAGCGCCTTAAGGGCTTGCAGATAGATGGGCGGTAATGCACTAATACCACAAATGAATACCCTTTCTGGCAGCCCGACCGGACGATTAGTTGATTGTTCCAGACGCTGAATAAAACGGGTAAAAAGGTTAGCACGATGCCATTCTGGCTGTTTCAGCGCCGCAGTATAATCGACTAACCGGCTCCAGAGCTGGGCCTGCCACTCCTGGTGATCTGAAAATACTGCTGATTCAACCCGCCTCCCCGCCTGCCAGGCATTAATCCAGTCAGGACGGTAGACCAGATACTGATCGAAAAGATCAGCAATTCGTGCAGCAAGCTGAAATAATTTACGCTGGCAGTCATCATCTTTCAAATAGTGATTAAGCTGCCTGAATGCCGGTTGTGACAGCATTTCAGGTAATACAGCCATGAGTTTCCAGCACATTGCAGATTTACTGAACGCACTCTCCCCCGGAATATCCGGCAATACCCGGATGAACATTTCCCAGATGAAAGTCGCTGGCAGTGGAAAAGAGATGTTGGCAGCTATCCCCAGCTCACTGGCAAGTGCCATTTGCAGCCACTGAGCCATGCCGGGGCTCTGTACCAGCACCAGCTCCTCAGACAGTGGGGAGGCGAGGGGATGCTGTTTAATGATCCGCGCAATCAGAATGCTGAGCAAATCAAGCTGATTGGAGTGATAAACGGTGAACATTCCTTTTCCAGTAAGTTATTTTTTACCGACGTTGCCTTCCGCTATTTTGTAGCCTGCGCCCAGCGCAACACCCGCATTTATCATGCCGCCAACAGACTGCGCCAGCTCCGCAGGCAGTGCAATGATTTTGCTGTTATTGCTGGCAGAGAGAGCTGCCAGTGCATCGACATAACGGCTGCCAAGCTGGAAGCTAAGAGCTGGCTGCCCACCCGGTTCACTGAGGCTTTGCGCCAGTAAGAGGTTGGCTTTTTTCGTTCCTTCTGCCAGTGAAATAGCCGCCGCAGCCTGCCTCACTGCTGCCTCCTGTTCAGCTTCTGCCTTAAGGATAGTGGACTGCTTTACCCCTTCAGCTTCCAGAATGGCCGCCCGTTTATTGCCCGCAGCTCGTGTTTCGATGGCTTTACGCTCTCTTTCCGCTGCTGCCTGCTGTTCCATGGCAACCTGCATTGATGATGACGGGTTAATATCCTGAATCTCGATGGAACGCAGAATTAATCCCCAGTCAGTCATTTGCTCAGACATGGATGATAACAGCTCAGCTTTGATAACATCACGTGAGGAGAGGCTCTCATCAAGTTCCATTTTTCCGATAGTAGCACGCAGTGAAGTCATTCCAAGATTTATTGTCGCAATCTCGAAATCCTCAACACCATAGGCGGCTTTTTGGGGATCGGCAATCTTAACAAAGCAAATAGCATTTACTTTGACAATAGCGTTATCCCGAGTAATCACTTCCTGGGTGGGAATGTCAAACAACTGATCTTTAGTTGAAAGTTTATAAGCTACCTGATCAAGGTAGGGGATAAGCACATTCAGGCCGGCGTTGAGAGTAATACGATACTTCCCCAGTCGTTCCACAATCCACTGCTGCCCCTGGGGCACTATACGCACACATTTATAAAGTGTTACCAAGACAACAATAATGCCGACAATGATGGCTAATAATCCTATTTCTATTACCATTTCTAATTTCCTCTTTGTTGATGCAATGATTGCGTTCGCTTCACCAAAACCAAGTGGCGTTCTGGCTGCGCTGTAACAATAACCCGAGTCTCAGTAGATAACGGTTCGTCGGAGATACAACGCCACTCACTCGCCCCCTGAACTGGTTTTTGCAACAAAAGCAAACCCTGCGCAGTGTCACTGCAAGGCCGGGCCAGTACACCAATCTGCCCCAGAATAGTATCTTCAAGTACCTTTGAAGCATGAAGTTTATGGTTAAAGCGCATCCATAACCAGCTACACAATAACATGGAAATTACCCAAATAATTAACTGCCACATCAGCGTAATTTCCGGCCAGATAAGCGCAATCAGCGCCGGTGCCAATGCCGCAATTGACATCCATAAACAAAAAAAGGTAGTCGTCATTAGCTCGACCAGCAAAAACAAACAGCCAACTATTATCCATGTCCACCAAACTACATTCAGCTCCACTTTTTCTTCACCCTTAATTAATCTTCCGGCATGAAGTATAAAGTAGCATAAGGCCCTGGATCATGATAATTCTTAAGTAACAGTTAAATAATTCAGGTTAAATTTTGACTGCATATCAGCCAGTTAAGATGATACATCTTGCCGCGCCACTCTGTTGAAGCCTGCCTGAGTTCACAGCCTTCCGGGCCGATGCGTTTTTGCAGCTTAATCTGCCAGTCAGATACAGAGTGCCCCTGCACATTTTGCCATAGTGCCTGCCACAACTGCTGATGCTGCCATTGCGTCTGGAATCCCTCTGAAAGCGCCTTCTGATAACGCAGCATCGTACTAACCGTAATACTGAGTAATACCACACCAATCAATACTTCTGGCAGGCTGAAACCATTATGATGATCAGAATTCATCAAAGCCGCACTCTCCATATTCTTCAAGCGGGTAGTAATCAATCCATCCCTGAGGCTGTAACCGTAGTTTGCCCTGCTGCCAGGTAGCCCATCTCCATAGTGCTAACGTTCTTTCTCCACTGTCTCCCCGCAGTAATCCTTCACCCGATGGCAGTATGCAGAGACAGGCTCGCCAGGCCCACTGGCCGGGCGCCTGACACTGCCATCTGGAAGCCTCAGGCCATGTTAGCCGCCCACCCCAGGATAGTGCAGAACTCGCAGCCGCAAATTGTTGAATCATTGTCTGGTTTGCCGCTACCATCGCGACGCCTGAGGATAACTGTTGCTGGCTTCCCCGCAGCAAAAGTGCTCCCGCCAGCAAAATCATCACAACCATGCTAAGCAGGCTGACGCCTTGTTGATGTGACATCCCGATTCTCCCTGGTGACCTTACGAACCAGATGCTGGCGTAACTCTGGCCAGCGCTGTGCCTGCCCTTCAAGGGTGATGATAATGTCGTTGCCATTCTGTACCAGGGAAAAAGTTGACACCTTTATCGTTGAGGGATCATTGAGTTTCTCCCAGCCACTGCCCTGACAATTTTCTACCCCACGCTGGGCTTCCAGGTTACCTGCACGTAATCGGTAACCATAATAGTCGCTCTCTCCTGAAGCAGGGCCAGCCCATCGCCCATTACTCTTTCCATCCCAGCGGATTAACAGACAACCTTCAGAGGGAATTTTTAATCCTTTCCCCCTGCATGTCCCATGACAATAGCCCGCACGGCGAATAACTTTTTCCAATGTGAAAGCCAGTAACTGCATCTCATCCCAAAGCTGAAGTGCCATTAACTGACGCAGATTACTGGCGGTCAGCAATGGCAAAAAACGGCTGACACCAGGCAATAGCAATGCAGATATCAGCATCGCTATCAATAGTTCAGTCAGTGTGAAACCTCTGGCATTCATAAATCACACTCTTTCTCATCGGGCTGACATATGCGAACTCTTCCGCGAGAAGAAACTATCACCCGCCGTGTTCCCGATCTGTTGCGAAAAGTCAGACTACCGGGGCGTGCTACGTCGCGTTTTCCATAAAAGCCAGTATCGGGAGTAGCTTCAGCTAACTCAACATCCGGCCATGGTGCACAAAAGATTTTATCTGCTGTGTCTTGTTTACTGCTGATACACCAGTCTGTGCCGGGCTTCACATTTAACTGGTGGTTTCTGTTGTGCCAACTGGCATCGCGGCGTAATTGCAGTAAAAACTGTCTGACGTGGCTGACGCTGGCCAGCAAATGCTGACGCTGCTGCCAGCCTTGCATAGCCCCCATACCAGCGGCTGCTGTGATCATCATGACAATCATCATTTCAATAAGCGTATATCCATAACTATAATTAATGTTTATTACAGTATCCTGGCTGGCAGTTGCTGTCTGAAGATGATCCGGGTTCGACGAGTTGTTACCATATTCAGCTCCTTTTATATGTACGAATCACGTTATCTTCTTGGTTACAAATCGGTGAAGACGGGGAAGTATTATTGCAGGCGAATTTACTGTGTTGTCATAGTGGTTATTGGGATTAAGTTATCCCGCCATCAGGCACCTTCTGTACATGATTTATGACACTTTAACTCGCTTTATTGCTACCAGCACATTAGATGTAATTGATCTAAATAATCACACTTTTTGATTTAGCAGATGCAAGAATCAGCACAAAAAAATTGAGTTGTTACACAACGTTACTTTGATACTTCATTCCGTTACGCAAAAAAGGAATCAATAAGAATTATTAATAGATTTTTTGATGTATTATTAGACCTAAGCATGGCATATAACCGGATGAAGATATTTCATCAATTACCCTGTTGTTTTCACTGGAGCCTTATGTGCCAGCATACTGAATTAACTGATATTTCTTTGTTAATACCGAATATAAACATAGATTTAAAGTACGCTACCAGTGATAATATCACTGGCAAACCAATTTACCGGAATCCTGTCTGTTTATTGCATCCGGACGCTGCCAGAAGATTAATGCGTAGCGCGGAAATCGCTCATCTGGCCGGTTTTGCTCTGCTGATTTATGACGCCTGGCGCCCGGCCGAAGCTCAGCGTCATCTGTTTCGTGCTTGTCCTGATCCACGATTCGTTGTTCCGGTTGAGATTGGCTCAAATCATTGCCGGGGCGTTGCTATTGATCTGACGCTGACAAACAGCATGGGTGATATACTGGATATGGGGAGTGAATTTGATGAGATGAGCGAAATTTCCAGCCGCTACCATCAGGACATTCCTGTTGCTACACAACGTCATCGGTTGTTACTGGATGGCATCATGTTTGCTTCCGGGTTTACAGGGCTGGCATCCGAATGGTGGCATTATGAACTGCCTGATGCACGCCACTACCCGCTACTTGAAGGCAAGTTTGACTGTTATCCCGTGTCAAATTAACTGCTGACCCTGCCGTTATTTCGTAACCAGCGGTCAAGCTCACTGGCAAACTGCTGACGATTACGCTGGTTTAACGTGCAGGGGCCGCCTGTCTGAATGCCGCTGGCGCGCATCGTATCCATAAAATCGCGCATGGCCAGACGTTCACGGATTGTCGACTCATTATATCGCTCTCCTCGGGGGTTGAGTGCCACTGCCCCTTTTTCAATGACTTGTGCCGCCAGCGGGATATCGGCTGTGACCACAAGGTCACCTGCTACAAGCTGACGGATGATTTCATTATCGGCCACATCAAAACCCCCGGCTACCTGCAATGTGCGTAAAAAATGTGAGGCGGGTAGCTTTAACGTTTGATTGGCCACAAAAAATGTCATGACTTGCGCCCGCTCTGCCGCACGGTAGAGAATTTCCTTAATCACTTTTGGGCAGGAATCAGCATCAACCCAGATAGACATCATTTATTCCTTATGCTTCTTACTGATATTACAAAACAGCGCGTGGCGGATACCCGACACCAGATAATACTATAGTAGAATGCTATTACGTTGGCATAAAAGCGTATTTTTGCAGACAAACATAGTTAACAGAGGCCAGGTTATGAATAAAAAAATCGGTTTTATAGGGTGTGGCAATATAGCAAAAGCAATGATCGGTGGTTTAATCTCCAGTGGTCAGATACCAGCATCTCACATTCTGGTATTTGACCGAAAGCCTGCCACTAATCAGGCCATGCATGAACAGTATGGCATTCTCCCAGGCGAAAGTGCCCGCCAGGTGGCTTCAGAGGCTGATATCCTTATTGGCGCAGTTAAGCCAGGGGTTTTCCATTCTGTCATGGCTGATTTGAAAACCAGCCTGAAACTTAACGGGTTGTTCGTTTCTGTGGCAACGGGTATTACCCTTGATGCATTAGCGGTGACGCTGGGTAGTGATCGCAAAATAATAAGGGCAATGCCCAACACGCCAGCACTTGTCAGTGAAGCAATGACTTCTGTTACTCCAAATGCCCTTGTCACAGATGAAGAGACACAGCAGGTTTTGAGCATTTTTAATAGCTTTGGCTGCGCTCTGGTAGTGCCAGAAAATCAAATTCACGCGGTGATTGGGGTCAGTGGGTCTGCTCCTGCATATGTTTTCATGTTTATTGAAGCGATGGCAGACGCCGCAGTACTGAGGGGAATGCCGCGGGCAAAAGCTTATCAGTTTGCTGCTCAGGCAGTAAAAGGTGCGGCACAGATGGTGCTTCAAAGTGGTAAACATCCCGGTGAGCTGAAGGATATGGTTTGCTCGCCCTCTGGCACCACTATTGAAGCCGTTGCCGCGCTGGAAAACAGGGGCTTTCGCGGGGTAGTAATTGAAGCGATGCAGCGCTGTATGACCAAGTCACAAATAATGAGCGGTGAAGTTAAATAACTGGAAAGTATAAACGGAGACTTTGGGATATCTGTTTTGTAAGTTGATACGACAGGCGCTGTTTGAGGCGCAACGGTGCATAAGTAACCTAATAAGCTTTGCCATTACATGCACTGTGGCCCGGTATCAGGGTTAGCAGACTGGCCGGAGGAAAAACAATGTTAAAATCCGGCCTGTCAAGCCATCTCACAACAACAGAGGGAGCACATTTGCGATATGCCGGCTCTCACAACATTAGCGGTCCAGTTGCCAGCCATTAATGAGCAGAGTCATTAGTCATGGCTGGCGGCAACTAAACACTTAGCGCTTCTTAAGACAGCTGCTCATATACTTTTTATAATCGTCGCCACGCAACTTCTTCTTACTGGCTTCACCACTACAGCTTGCCATCTTTTTTTGCGGGGATTCTTTAGACATCTTATCCGGAATACTGCTGTCTTTTTTTAGGCAGTTGCTCATAAATTTTTGGCGCTCTTTGCCTGAAAGTGAAAGCTTCTTTGCTCCAGCATTACATGCTACCATTTTTTGCTGTGGCGTCATCTCTGCGGATGAGCCAATATTACTTACTAGCATACCTGATGCCAGTATTAACGCCATTAATATATGGTTTTTCATTGTCAGCATCCTCTTATTAAGCAGTGCTTATGCTAGTACCATTCCATGCTATATGTAACAATTAAGCAAGCATCTACGTTATGATTTGTTCAAAATTCGATCTTTATATGCACAGACAGACAATTTTCTGCCGTCATAAGCTTGGCTTACGCTGGTGAGGAAAAAGCAGACAGGACTTCGGATTCGTTCCGGCAGATAGCTGGCATGGCACATAGCTGCGATTCAGTTACCCTTCCCCTGCCGCATCCGCACCAATAATTACCACAAAGACATGCAGTTATCACTAAAACGCAGCCGCATAACTTAACCAAACAGTGAAAGCCAGCCGCTTCAGGAATAATTACAGAAGACAAACTATTACCGATCAAAAAAGGTGACCAGCTGAATTAGCTTAGTCACCTCATTTTTACACACAATAATATTATTTTAACACGCTGGGTAAAATGATTAGCGCGAAAATAAATAGTATAAATGCATGCTTTACCCAGTAATAAAGAGTTCGATTACGCTTTTTAAGATTTTGCCCCCAGTCGCGAACCGCGCTGACATATTTAAACAGGCGATTAATAACACCGGTACGGTCCTTATCATCATTGGGTGAGCTGGCTGCATATAGCAGCGTTGCTCCTACCCAATGATTTACCGCCTGCGCCCAACGCCACTTCATCGGGCGTTCAATATCACACATCAGGATAAGGCGTGACTGATCAGTGCCATTCTCAACCCAGTGAACAAACGTTTCATCAAATAGAACTGCCTTACCATCACGCCAGCTGTAACGCTGCCTATCCACTTCGATAAAACAGCGATCATCATTGGGGGTTTTAAGGCCCAAGTGCAGGCGTATTGAACCCGCATAGGGATCACGATGTTTACCCAGATGACTGCCTGGTGGAATTTCAGCAAACATCGCAGCCTTGACCAGCGGCATCTGGCTCACCAGCTTAGTAGTCAGTGGGCATAGTTTTCGCGCGGAAGGGTGAGCATCGCTATACCACTTGAGATAGAAACGTTTCCAGCCTCGTTTGAAAAAGGTGTTGAATCCGGCATCATCGTTCCTGCTGCTGGCTTTGATATTCTCCTGTAACTGTAAACCTTCCTCGCGGATTGCCTGCCAGTTGTCAGTCAGCACCTGTAATTCCGGAAAGCCGGCTGTATCGAAGTAGGCTTGATTACGCGGCAGACGTGAGAATGCCGTCATAAACATATTAATCGGAGCCAGAAAAGTAGAATGATCAAATAACTGACGAGAAAATCTTTGCTTTTCTACACCTCGTGAATGGGCGTAAAATACACTAATAATGAATATACCAATAATAATGGCGGCAACCATACAGCGTCATCCTCCAGATAACAGTTGCTGTTACTTACGTTACTACACAATGTATTTGATGTGGATTCAATGAGGGAATTACTTTCTATTGCTTCAGCTCACATTTTAATTTCAGAGTGCAGTCTGCCATAAATTATAAATTGGGACTGCTGAATTAATGCTATGTGAAAATGTAATAAACCATTACCCGCCCAGCACTGCTGTCAGCACCAGATCCATTTATAGATTTTGACTAAACTAATAAGTAATAGCAAAAAAGTCATATCTGTTACCAGTGCAGGCCATGCACCACCATTATTAATCACTTACAAATAAAAGTATCGGGTTAAGACGGGCCAGTAACCACGCAGTCTCCACCGGGCAGTTACTCATAAACATTATAGGGTTCAGACCCTGTAACCCTGTTTTTTAGCGCTCTAACTGCACATTATCTTATCGCTTTAAAGTCCCTTAGATACGCTCTCTCTGTTAATACACTCTTTCATTAACTCCTTACGTTTTTTACGTTGTTCCGGGGTTAAAGAACTATTTGCCTTTCCTATTTCTTTCTGGCATTTAGCTGTTTTTTCCTTTAGCTCTGACGTTATCTCTGCAGTGACTACCGTGGAGGTCATTAACGTACTTAATGCCAGTATTGCTACTATACTCATTTTCATTTTTATTACCTGCTATCACTTGTTGATATTAATACAAAGTTTAGTGCAATTAGGATTATAGATATAGGTTAAAAAAGTTGCAACGCCATTATTCACTCAAAATATAAAACTATCTTTTATATAATATAATTGCTATGACATCAGCCCCCCGCCCTGCGGCATACCCATATTTCGTTGATATGTATCTGAGGTAAACTGGTATTCTGCTTACCTGGAAATGCTCCATCACAGGCGTTCACTCCGGCTTTCCCAAAAGCAATCAGGGATTGATTTTTATCTGTCATAAAATCATTTTCCACTATTTGCAAAGTACCGGTCTGAGCCATCAGTAACCCTGATTGTTCCATTTTTTCAGCCAGCTTTATCTGCCATAATATTACTATAGCAATATCTCCACAGTTTGTTCTTAAGTTCGTATTATTCTTACAGATAAATAATACCAGCATTAATAGTTGATTTCCTGATAAAACCTGTCTGGTATATTTCAGCAATTGATAGCAATAATTTACAATATAATTCGAAGAATCTGTTCATCAGCCTAATAATATATTTAACAGGCTGATTCGCGATTTTAATAATTTGTTAAAGCAAAAATTATTTTCAAAATAAAATAAACAAGGTAGCATAATATTATAATTGAAAATCATTAAAGTCAGGCCGGATTAATTCGGCTTCGGTTATACCAGCTAATTACTAACTGAATAATATTAATCAGCACGAATAACGCTGTGACAATAAATACCCAGCGAAAACCACCTAATGCTGATACTGCTGATCCTACCAACGGCCCGACAACATTGCCCATATACATAAATGACTGATTATAGCCAAAAATACGGCCAATTACCCGATCGCTGGTGAAACGTAATAGCAGTGTCTGCACTGCTGGCATCATAGCACCCTCGAAAAAACCAAATATAAAACGGCAGACACCCAGCTGCCACGCGCTATTCACCTGAGACATGGCTATAAACAACATTACCGTCATAATAAGAGAAGCTATAAGAATTCGTTCAGTGCCAATCCTGTCACCAAGTCTGCCGAGCCCAGGGGCTGACATTAACGCCGCCATACCCGGTAATGCTGCTATCACTCCACTAATGAAAGCCAAATTGTGCACCTGAGGTTCAAGCTGGCGAACAAACAGCGTCAGGACCGGCGTCACCGACCCATTGCAGAGCTGAATAATCAGCGTGGTGAAAAAAAGACTAAAAATAAGGACTGGGTTACTAATAGTGCGAAAAACCTCACGGCCAGTAAGCATCTTTGCTTTGTTGACTGGCTGAAAGTTTATCTCTTTAACCAACAGCAGAGTAAACAAAAATGTTACCAGTAATAGTGCTGATGTCACCATAAAAACCGCCCGCAGGCCTATTACATCAGCCAGTAAACCACCCAGCATTGGTCCAATAATCACCCCGCTAATCTGCCCGGTTGAGACGGTACCCAATCCCCAGCCACTTCGCCCACGAGGGATTTGTGCCACCATTAACGCCATTGCATTAGGAATATAGCCAGAGGTGAGGCCCATTAATGCACGCAATGCCAGAAGCTGCCACACTTCGGTGACAAAAGCCTGTAAAAAAATAAGCACACTCATGCCTAGTGAGGCTCGCAGCATCATAAGCCTCCTGCCTTTGCGATCGGCCAGGCGACCCCAGAGAGGAGAAACTGCTGCTGAAACAACAAAAGTAACGCTAAAGATTAATCCTGCCCACAACGCCAGTTTATCATGCTCGCTGACCCCCAGTTGCTCTATGAAGAGTGGCAGGAATGGGATAATCTGGCTCATGGCCATGCCGGTAAAAAAACACCCAACCCAGACGAAGATAAGATTAAACTTCCAGGATTCCATCAACAAAATCAACCAGTTATAAAACGCATTAATAACATTATTCTCATGAGCCACATCAAATAAAGCAAATGTGCATTAGTTACAGAATAAATTGTAATCAGGGGGTTAATACTCGCAATGGCTAGCGAAAAGCACAGCAGAACATTGTTGTTAGTAAAGTTACACTACGGTCAGAAGCCGCCTGAACGTATCTCTATATCCATAATAACCCCCAGCCGGCAGATATTGTGTGGCTATTGGCCATACCAGCGGTTTGCCATAATATTACTTCCATAATGATTATAAAGTAAAATTAGTTAGTTATGTCACAGGATCTGGCATGCCTTGATCTCTCAGGGCATGAAAATTGAAGCCGGTAATGGTATTCAAAGCAGCAACATATGCTGGCCATCACCTTTGCTGGTGACCAGTCAAAAATGGCCCGTCTATTGATAGCTTATAAACAAAGCCTGTTGATAATATGACCTATGCAGCCAACGGCAGGTTAACAAGACAGAGCGCCAGGGAAACCTCTAGGCGCAGGCGATCTATATTTTGTCTGCATCTTCATAACGGGCTTTGGCATCAAGCGCTTCCTGCTCTGTCTGGTGTTCACTAATCAGTGCATTGGGCTTAGGGTGATCTGAACGCAATTCATACCAAGTCACAGTGTGACCAGGAAGGCCTTTTTCAATGGGCACTATACGTGCCTCACGTGGATATGGGGGTCTGCCAGCCATCGTCATCTCCATATATCAGAGAAAATTAGCACGAGAAACACACTAGTATGTGTTTTTAATGAGTTTAGCACATGCAATATTCCTGAGACGGCAGACCACACCCGATGAACATGCCAGGTATGGATTGCGCGCACTTTCAGAAGAGTAACGGTTACAACAGGCAGGTTAACTGGCACGAAAGAGCGCCAGTGCCTTTAGCATCTGCTGCACAACAACGTCCGGAGTACAAACTGCATCAATCGTGTAGTGTGCTACCTGTTTATAAACTGCCGAACGGGCATCGAGCACCTCGAATATCTCTTCGGAAATAGGTCGGCCCGTAAGCGTCGGACGCTGCTCTGTAAGTGGTTGTGCTTCCAGTCTGGCGGACAGAATATCTGCCCCAGCATGAAGATAGATGACCCGCCCTCGCTCCCGCATGAAATGGCGATTACACTCCTCTAAAACGATGCCTCCGCCTGTGGCTACCACTGTGCCAGGCTTACTAACCGCAATCAATGCCTGGCTCTCACGCTGGCGAAACCCCTTCCAGCCCTCATCCGTAACAATCTCTGTCACAGTACGCTGTGCTGCCTGTTGTAGATATTCATCGGTGTCACAAAAACTATAAGAGAGCGCCTCCGCCAGCGCCTTGCCTGCTGTGGTTTTACCACATCCGCGGGCACCAATAAGATAAACGGGTAATATCATGGTAAATCATTCCTGACTTTGCATTAGCTCTGGTATCGATGGATGATACTCACATTAGCTGTTTATCACTACCAGCAGGCTGGTTTTTAGATCGCTGTAGGTGATTTATCAGTACATCAAATTGACTGATGAGATTAATAACATGTTAATTGACTTTAGTTGTACCACTCTTTGGTATTCCTGTTCGCAACATTTTTTTACTGGCGGATGATTTACTTTTAAGCTGCCATCCTGAAAATATCTTATAGCGTTCACCGGGAGGTAATTATTTATGCATAGTCACGAACAACAATTGATTGAGGGTTTATTCAGCCGCCTGCAACAGGCAGCCTCTCAGTCCGGGCCACGTGATGCGGCGGCAGAACAACTTATTTCGCAACAATCACAGCAAGTACCTTCTGCTCCTTATTATATGACGCAGACATTGCTCATTCAGGAAGCCGCTATGAAGCAGCTGGAGCAGCGAGTCAGAGAACTGGAAAACCAGCTTGCAGCAGCGCAGGAAACACAACCAAAGCAGCATAGTGGCGGTTTTCTTGACAGTCTGTTTAGTGGCAAAAATAATTACAAACCAGCAGCAGCGGCGACAAACACAATGCGGGCAGCACCAGAATCTGCTCCTGCCCCTCCATCACCCCAGATCGCAGCACCCCAGATGGCATCACGAGGTAGTGGATTTCTCGGCAGTGCGCTGCAAACAGCTGTTGGCGTAGCAGGCGGTGTTGTGATGGCTAATATGCTCACAAATATGTTCCACCGCACGCCCCCCCAGGAGATAGTTAATATCATTGAAAACCCACCACTGCCGCAGAATGATTTTTCTGCCTCCGATCATTCCTTTTTGGACCAGAATGCAGGCTGGCAGGACGCGGGCTTCACAACCAATGATTTTGACGATATTGATAATGACACTCAGAGTAGTTATGACGATGATGGTTTCATTTGACGGTGTAATGCTGCCGTAGTACTGAGAGTCTTAACAACAGGGGATATTCACATACGGGCCGGCTCTTTCTTTACTTCTGGCCAGGCCCGTCAACAGCAATGGACCCATTCGGACTGCCCTTATACTGCTATTGGTGCTTTGATAGCAGGCCACGGTTCATATCCTGCGATTTCGAAGTCTTCGAACTGATAATCAAACAATGAAGGTGGCTTACGCTTTATCAGCAACTGGGGCAACATACGCGGTTCGCGAGTTAACTGTAAACGGGCCTGGTCGAGATGATTATTGTAGAGATGCACATCGCCTCCGGTCCAGATGAACTCGCCCGGCATTAAATCACACTGCTGGGCAACCATGGCGACCAACAAAGCATAACTGGCGATATTGAATGGCAGACCGAGGAAAACATCGCAAGAGCGCTGATAGAGCTGGCAGGATAGCTTTCCTTCTGCAACATAAAACTGAAAAAAGGCATGGCAGGGAGCCAACGCCATCTGGTCAAGCTCGCCTACGTTCCATGCTGAAACAATAATACGACGTGAGTCAGGGTCATGTTTTAGTTGTTCCAGTACACGGCTTAGCTGATCAATTTGCCGTCCGTCAGCACTGCCCCAGCAGCGCCACTGCCTGCCATAAACAGGCCCCAGATCGCCATTCTTATCTGCCCACTCATTCCAAATAGTAACACCATTTTGGCGCAGATAATTGATGTTGGTATCCCCACGCAGAAACCATAATAACTCATAGATAATAGCGTTCAGATGGCACTTTTTAGTGGTTACTAATGGAAATCCCTGTTGCAAATTAAAGCGCATCTGATGGCCGAAAACTGAACGTGTTCCCGTGCCAGTGCGATCATTTTTCGCCGTACCCTGTTCCAGAACGTGCTGCATTAATGCCAGATATTGTCTCATTTTTGTTCACCCGCCGGGCTGCCTGACTGTCGACGATATGACCAGATGACTATAACCATACCTGACAAAATCATTGGAGTGGAAAGGAGTTGCCCCATGCTAATGTGCCCGCCCAGCAGCAGGCCCAGTTGCTGGTCCGGCTGACGAAAATATTCCACAATATAACGAAACAGTCCGTAGCAGGTCAGGAACAGCCCGGATACGCTACCTAAGGGGCGAGGTTTACGAATATACAAATTAAGAATGATGAACAGCACCACACCTTCGAGCAACATTTCGTAGAGTTGCGAAGGATGCCGCGGCAGCACGCCATAGAGGTTACTCGCCATTAACGCCTGCAAGGCAGGATTATCCGCAGCCAGCAGTGTATCTTCGCCATGGGAACCGGGAAATAGCATCGCCCAGGGCAAAGAGGGATCAACTCGCCCCCAGAGTTCACCATTAATAAAATTTCCCAGCCGCCCAAGCCCAAGCCCGAAGGGAATGAGGGGAGCAATGAAATCAGAAACCTGGAAAAAAGTGCGTTTTGTCCGGTGAGCAAACCAGCACATTACAATGATAACGCCGAGTAATCCGCCATGAAATGACATCCCGCCATCCCAGACTTTAAAGAGATAGAGTGGATTATCGAGAAACAGAGGCAGATTATAGAACAGGACATAGCCAATGCGGCCACCAAGGAAAACGCCAAAAAACCCGGCATAAAGCAAATTCTCAACTTCCGATCTCTTCCAGCCGCTGCCAGGTTTATCCGCGCGACGGAACGCCAGCCACATAGCGAAAATAAAACCCACCAGATACATCAGACCATACCAGTGGAGCGAAACTGGCCCAACCGAGAAAATGACCGGATCGAATTGTGGGAAAACCAGATAATTACTACTCATCTTTCACCATATATAGTACCCAGGCTGACCAGTTGCAATGGGCTGCCGGTTTAAGTTTAGTGCGAAATGATAACATAGCAGATGTCTGGAGATGAGGAACTTTGTAAACCAGGATACACCTGACTTTTTGTCAGGAATGTCATTTTTGACGATTTTCATTCAGACTGTAGCACCGGCTGGATATAAAAAACAGATTTTCGCCGATAGAGCCCCACTCTGGCAAAAAGACGGCATTTTAAAATGCACTGTTAACTTTAGCGATGAATCCACTCCGCCAGTCCCTTATACTCCATAAATTCCGACACCATATCCCGGACTTCCGTTGTCAGATGCACGGAAAGACTGCGGCGAACTAACGCCTGTGCTTCCGACAGCTCTATATGCCGCAGCAGGTATTTTATTCGCGCTACATTGTTGCCATTCATGCTCAAGTGATAATACCCCATACCTATTAGCAGCACTACACACATCGGATCGCCTGCCATCTCACCACAGAGACACAGTTCAAGACCAGCTTCACCTGCCTCATAAGCAATGATGCTTAGCACACGTAACATAGCCGGGTGTAAGCTGTCATACAAATCGGCAACCCGAGTATTATTGCGGTCAACCGCCAGCAGATATTGCGTCAGATCGTTACTGCCTACAGAGATAAAATCAACGCGGTCACGTAATGCCGGCAACATAAATACCATCGAGGGCACCTCAATCATTACGCCCAGTCGTGGCAATGGAATGCTGTATCCCAGCATCTCTTGTACTTCTTCCCCAGCCCGCAGTATCAAACTACGGGCATCGATCACTTCCTCAATGCTGGTTATCATCGGTAGCAAAATGCTGAGATTGCCGCTGGCTGCATTGGCGCGTAGCATCGCCCGTACCTGAACCAAAAAAATTTCTGGCTGATCGAGTGTCAAACGGATGCCACGCCAGCCCAGACAGGGATTTTCTTCACTGATGGGCATATAGGGGAGCTGTTTTTCTGCACCGATATCCAGCGTACGCAGCGTTACCGGTTTTTCGTGAAAAAGCTGTAACATGCCCTTATACTGAGCAACCTGCTCTTCTTCAGATGGAAAACCACTTTGTAATAGAAAAGGGAACTCAGTGCGATAGAGACCTATGCCATCAACCCAATCCCCTGCCGATTGCTCATGTTCAGGGGTCAGACCCGCATTAAGCATCACTTTTATCGGTTCGCCACTTTTGAGAAGGCCAAGCAGTTCAATGAACTCTTCTGCCATTTTGCTCAAAATATTTTGCTGGGTAATCAGGCGCTGATACTCTGCAATCACTAAAGGTTCAGGATCAATAAAAAGCTCACCACGATAACCATCAACAATGAGCTGGCGATCTTTGAGTGCCAGCGGTTCAATATCTACTCCCGTAACACAGGGAATGCCCATCGCTCTGACCATAATGGCTGCATGAGAGTTAGCAGCACCGTCGCGCACAACAACGCCTGCCAGCTTCTCATGGCAGATTTCTGCCAGTGATGTGGCGGTCAGTTCTTCCGCGACTAAAATGAAGCGTTCTGGCCAGCAGTAACCACTGTGCAGAGAGTCATCGAGATGAAAGAGCAGGCGCTGCCCGAGCGTACGTAAATCACCCGCGCGTTCGCGCAGGTAGGAGTCATTAAGGCTCGCAAACTGTGCTGAGAACTTTTCAATAACCGTCTTCACTGCCCATTCAGCAACAGAGCCCTGTTCAATGACGGTGAGAAGATCCTTTTTTAACCGCACATCACTGAGTAAATGGGAGTAGAGATCAAAAATCGCCGCACTCTCTTGTTGTGCGCTGGCGCTGAAACGCTTACTGTGACGACGAAATTCACTGATGGCCTTGCTCAGAGCTTGTGATAAACGCTCGTGTTCATGCTGTTTATCCAACGAGCACGCCGGAAAAATGCTTTCAAGCGACGGCTGAATATTATCTACCCAGCCAGGCGCTACCGCCACACCTACCGCAGTTGCCAGCGCTTTGATTCTTACCTGCCTGTACTGCCCGAATAGCTGTTTGAGCTGAGATTGCGAGAGCGTCGCCGCCAGCTGGGTAGCCAGAGTTACCAGAAACGATTCTTCACTCTCATTGAAGTGTCGGTGCTGGCGTTGCTGAATCACAAGCACCCCCATCAACTGCCGGCGATGGATGATAGGTACGCCAAGAAAAGAGCGAAACTGCTCCTCTTTAACGGCAGGAATGAATTTAAAACTGGGATGCTTTTGTGCATCAGCAAGATTAATAGGTTCAGCCAGCCGCCCCACTAATCCGACTATCCCCTCATCGAAAGCGAGCGTGATAGTCTGCTCTGCGGGTTTACTGAGCCCACGGGTGGCCATCAGGTAGTAACAACGACGTTCGTGGTCTGCCAGATAAATGGAGCAAACTTCAGTTCTGATAGCCTTGCAAATTTCATCAACCAGAATATGCAGCGCTTCTGTCAGCCGAGGCGCTCCTGCAAATTTTTCAACAATTTCTCGTAACTGAATGAGCATAATTTAATTAATATAGCTTATCCTCTCTTACGCTTGTTAGCAGGAGGGGGTGGCTTTGATGCGCGTCGTTGTAACGAAATCACCGTACTGGAAAACTCTTTCATTACCCGGCGATAAACATCGCGTTTAAACGAGACAACCTGACGCACTGGGTACCAGTAGCTGACCCAACGCCAGCCATCAAACTCCGGGATAGCGCCATTCTGCATATTGATATCTGCATCGCTGCTTATTAATTGCAGAAGAAACCATTTTTGTTTCTGGCCGATACAAACTGGCTTTGTATCCCAACGCACCAAACGCTTTGGCAGCTTATATCGTAACCAGTTGCGGGTAGATGCCAGTAAAAACACATCATGCTGACGCAGGCCGACCTCCTCGAACAACTCCCGGTACATTGCCTGTTCAGCAGTCTCATTAACATTAATACCTCCCTGGGGAAACTGCCAGGAGTGCTGACCGAAGCGTCGGGCCCACAACACTTGTCCTAATCGATTACAAATTACAATACCAACATTGGGGCGGTAGCCATCATTATCGATCACTGGACTACCTCAAAATATGTATATGGATAGTCAGATTGTTTCATACTCCTTTCAGGTGGTAAACCACTGCTTGTTGATAGTGTACGTCAGACGATAATGTAGCAACACAGGGGATACAGATAAAAATCTACTGATAAGATATAAACTGGTTTTAAGATTAGCACGTATCGCAATAAGTTATCTGCCGAATCAGGCGCTGAAATTCTGGAAACCTGTACAGGCAAGTTACCATAACAATAACTTATTAACTGTTAATTTGTTTCAGCTAGTTTGCAGGCAGCTAAGATAGCTTACGACCCATAAAGAACCTTTGCAGTGACTTTATGATCAACAGAATATTTATACACTTTTTCTGTGGGCAGCTATGTGAATAACCACCTTAACAGATGGGGAAAACTCGGAAAATCTTCATGCGCTCTGTATTGAAAGTGGATCATTAAAATCATATAAAACAGAATATTATCATTGTTACTCTTCCGGCCAAGTATAACTCACTCCGTGTCACAGATGAAAACAGCACCAATGAGGCAAAAAACGGCAAAAATTATTTTTAATTAACTTGAGCACAATCGTCATCATCAAAACAGGTATGATGCAGGAATAATGCTTAGTAGCCTAGGTTTGCCTTCAAAGGCTATCGATAACTGCCAGAGATTTTCCTAATTTTCCAGTACCAGATGAATATATAAACTACTTGTAATTCAACGCCCTTTCTGATTAAGACAGGCGTCATGCTACTATTCATCATACTGTATACTGTGCCATTTTTACGCCGGTAGCGTGTCTGGCCGATATCAGTAGCGAGTTTGTAATGTTACGAAGGATATATGCTTATGCCGAGTAATTTTTGCCTGATTTCCCCACCGGCCGATGAAAATTCACTAATGGCCAGAGCTAAAGCACTGGCAGGGTGCACTATGGGCGAACTGGCGCATCTGGCTGGAATTACTGCTCCCCCCGATCTTCGGCGGGACAAAGGCTGGGTGGGGATGTTATTTGAACGATGGCTGGGTGCCAGTGCCGGCAGTAAAGCGGAAAGGGATTTTGCCAATATTGGTATTGAGCTCAAAACCATTCCCGTTGACCCGCAGGGCCGTCCACTGGAAACCACGTTCGTCTGCCTGGCTCCATTAACAGGTAATACCGGTGTTACATGGCAAACCAGCCATGTACGTCATAAATTAACGCGAATATTGTGGATTCCTGTTGAGGGTGACCGTGATATACCTTTAGCCCAGCGTCGGGCCGGTCATCCGCTACTCTGGAGTCCGGACAGTCAGGAGGAACAACAGCTGCGCTGCGACTGGGAAGAACTCATGGAGTTGATTGTGCTAGGCCATGTTGAAAGCATTACTGCACGACACGGTGAAGTGCTGCAGCTACGCCCGAAAGCAGCAAACAGCAAAGCACTAACGGAAGCCATTGGTGAGCAAGGGCAGCCGATAATGACGCTACCACGCGGCTTTTACCTTAAAAAAAACTTTACTACACAAATACTCTCGCACCATTTTGCAGGGTGAGTATTTCACTGTTGCTGGCAAGGCTTACTGTTGGCACTGTTGCAAACAGTGGATTGAGATATTTTATGATACGATCTCATTAAAGAAGTACGTTTGGTCAACGGATTTTCCGGGTTCTACATCTTTTTAAAAATACAAAACTCAATTCGGAATTTTATTTGCAATAGTGTTCAGTACACTTATCCCCTCGTGTTTCCCCAAAATCAGGTGAGTCCGCAGAACGTCATTAACGGAATGTTAAAGACATGCCGCGTAAGCAATCGGATCCACCAGCAGAGGAGCACATATGCCCGCACATACTACTTCCATAGGAAGAACCTCGATGACTGGCGTCATACACGCGATAGCAAACCCCTGTTCTGTGCCTGATAACATCAGTGCCAGACCCAGCAAAACAGCAGCTATTTTACGAAAGTTAATTTTAGCAAACATTTTTTATTCTCCCCATAGTTTTTCAGAATGGATTTAATCTTACTACAGGATTAATTTTTTAATCATCAACGAATCGCAATTAGGGGTACTGTTGCTAATACTAAAGCAGCGTACCGTTTTTTTGTGGCTAGGGAAGATCGTAAACAACGTGAAACGCTGTGTAGATCTCCCGTTCCATCAATACGCATAACACCCCATATATGGCCATGCACTGTTGATGTTAAAGAAGGGAGAATAAATACCCGTCTGGCCTGGAGCACCGGCAGAGTCAATACATCAACAATATTATTGAGTGCGATAACGGGAAACTGAGGCGAGTAATCAATGCCACGCTGGAATTTAACTCTATCAAAATAGCGTATGCCATTATTAAGGAGACTGGAGTAATGCGAACGCTTCGTAAAGGACAAGCTGAGATATTTTATTACGGGCATCCTCAGAGTTAATTGCATCTGATGAACAGAGTTTTCAGTCTCTGAGTTTTTTTGAAAGGCTAAAACTTAGTTAAGGATCTTATCTTGCAACAGGACCTGGATATCACAGTGCCGTTATAAAACAATATTGTGGAACAAGACCATTGTTAGCGCTATAAAATATAATTAATTACTATAAGTAACTAATTGCAACTAAATATGAATATATTTAATACTAATCTGGTCCTGCCAACTTACTTAACAAAATCAATTTCCTGCACCCAATGTCTGTACTCAGGAGGTACTTGTAGATGTATCCAGAGGCCCATAATTACTCCATTTTCTGCTCTGACTGCTTAAAAAGCCTGACACCATGACTAATACTAATTTTTCATCACTAAATGCGACAGAACCTGAATTTTCGTGTTCGCATCCCCCTTCATTATTAGTTTCGAGGAGATATTTGTTATGAACCCCATCACTCCATCCTGTTTAAATCCACTACCTGTTAAAAAACGGCAAAAAGGCACCGCATATTCCTCCTCCCCGAAACAGGATGCGGGCTCTCAACAGGCAGAAAGCAAAAATAAGCAACCCTTGTCTTATGCTCTAGGTGCCCCTTCCACTTCCAGACAGAGCCTGTCTGAATCACCGGCGCAGTACGATTTTTATACCCCTGTGCAGTACAGAGGCGCCGCATCTTCCTCCTTCCTGAGCCAGGATGCAGGCTCTCAACAGACAGAAAGCAGAAATAAGCAGCCCTTGTTTTCACGAATTACAGCAAATGCGTTGAAAAAAAGAGGGCAGATATCTGCTCATACCGATTTGGTAAAATCATGGAAAAAATGGGAAAATTCACCATATATATTTCGTCAGTCAGGAAAAAATCTGGGTAAAAATGAGAATCGCGCAGGTGCAGTAAAGATACTTAATAAATGTCTTGTAAATAACGAAAGCGGGCTTGATTTATGCGGGCTAAGACTCACCAGTTTACCTGAAAACTTGCCACCCCATATAACAACGCTAAACATCAGGAATAACCTGCTCACCAGATTACCGGAAAACCTGCCATCCCGGCTAACAAGTCTAAGTCTCTGGAGTAACGATCTCACCAGATTACCGGAAAATCTGCCAGAAGGGCTATCAAGCGTAGATGCCAGCCTTAACCAGCTCGACAGATTGCCGGAAATCCTGCCAGGAAAATTAACACATCTATATCTCAGCGGAAACCAGCTCACCAGATTACCAGATTACCAGATTACCAGAAATCCTGCCGGGGAGATTATCACATATAGATGTCAGCAAGAACCGGCTCACCAGATTACCGGAAACCCTGCCACCGTTTTTGTGGTCTATATACGCCGAACAAAACCTTCTGTCTAAGTTACCGCAGAAATTACCTTCTGATCTGTACTCTCTGGTTACAAAAAAAAACCCTTTATTACCTGTAGAAAGAGCTCGATTTAAAAATATATCTAATGCACGACTACCTGACACAACGGTCTATCCACAACCACCTAGTGTGAAAAAATATATTGATAATTACACTAAGATTAGAGATAAGCACACAACAATACAACTATATAACACCATGCAATATGCAGGAAATTTTTGTATACCAGAAAACCTGCCAAGACGTTTAAAGTCTTTAAAGGTCAGCGAGGACCAGATGCATGAGCGAGAAGATTGTTTAAAAGATCACCAACCAGCTCCTTAAGAAAACGATATGTATCCAGAGATACTACTACCTGATGCGGGAGGCTGTTTTCTGACTATTGGTAATATCATTCCTGAAAGCCCTGAATAATTGTTACCAATAGTGGAAAACTGGCTCATCCCAGCAGTTGAAAATAGATTTGGGAGTTAATTTGCTCCTCTGAATACAGGGGAGCATCATCACTTTTGAGATTCGTATGGAAATACAAGGATTCTGTCGCATCAATGATAAAGAATTAGCATCAGTAAGCACCTTAGCTTAGGTTGTTCCAGTGTTGTGCCACTAAAGTTCTTCTGATGGTCACTGGCGATTTTATGTTCCCGTTCCTGAACGAACTGCTCCAGCATCTCTTTTGCCAGGTCCGCAGACTAATCTTCCGTCAATGCGCTCAAATAAGCGCTGATGAACATTTTTCAGCATACTGTCGTACAGGTTATCTCATTGATAATAAACCGCCATATTCTGGTGAATGCTCATGGGGATGCCTGAATGGCATACACAAAAATCACATTAATTTTTATCAATGACATAATTTAAATAGTGTGATGCCATAACCTTCCTTGCCTTGCTGGAAAGATTATGTATATTTTTGGCTACCTGCGTACGTCTGGTTAACAAAGTTTTTAGCCTCTGCGCCCTTTTGTAAGGGAAGGAAAAATTTCAATGCAGAATTCTGTTCGCTACAGTGCCCTTTTATTCGAAGATAAATGATATGCATGTTTAATTGGGTAACCGACCCGGCCAGCTGGCTGGCGCTGCCGACACTGACCATTCTGGAAATTATTCTCGGGATTGATAATATTATATTCCTCTCACTGGTTGTCGCCAGGCTTCCCAAAAATCAACAAAACAGTGCTCGTCACCTGGGTTTAATTGCCGCCATGCTTATGAGACTGATGCTACTGGCTTCTGTTTCATGGATGACCCGTCTCGCCACACCACTGTTCAGCATACTGCAACACCCTTTTTCAATCCGCGACTTGATCCTGTTTTTCGGAGGCGTATTTTTGCTATGGAAAGCCAGCACACAGATTCATCAGTCTGTTAAAGGCCGTGAGAAGGCATATCAGTCCCATCCACACTCCTTCACCGGTGCAATTTCACAGATTATGCTGCTCGATATTATTTTTAGTCTTGATTCAGTGTTTACTGCGGTGGGCCTGACAAAATATCTGACTGTTATGATGGCAGCAGTAGTTATATCTGTCACAATGATGATGTTTGCCGCAAAAATAATTGGTGAATTTGTTAACTCGCATCTGTCAATCAAAATGCTGGCGCTGGCATTCTTGGTATTGGTAGGTTTTACACTTATCCTCGAGAGTTTTTCAGTTCATATCCCAAAGGGTTACATTTATTTCGCCATGTTTTTTTCACTGGCAGTAGAGTCGCTCAACCTGCTTCGTGACAAAAAAAATGGTGTTTAATCATGATATCTGCGCATCTGCGCGCTAAATCATGAGGAGAGATGATATCCTGCTCAGGCTTTGAAGCACGCAATCATTCGATTTTTTCAGACAGTTACCATTATTTTACACTAAGCGGCCTATTAATAATGAATGAGCAGAGCAGATGTTGATATGAGAGAGTATAAACTGATGGACTGGTTTTGCCTGACAGCAATAATTACCAGCACCGTGATAGTGAATGGCTGTAGCAGCGATTATGTCATGATGACCAGAAAGGGACAGATGATTAAAACCCGCGGCAGACCCGTTACAGATGCGTCAGGAAAACATATAGTTTATACCGACAGGAAGGGGGATATTATGCAGATCCCCAGTGATGAAATCTCTTCGATGGTCGAGCACTGAACGCGCTCCCTGCCCGAAAAGTTTGAATATCGCCACCTGCTGCTGCCCACCAGTATCAGGTAACAGTGCATATGTTTATGATGTCTGACGGGCCTGGAACCGCTGCCAGAGCACAGTAATCGCCAGTGCAAAAAGCACGCCAAAACCTGTACCGACAATTTTGACTGGAACCCCTGCGCCAACAACTGCTGAATACAGGGCTAATATCACCAACATCCCCGCATTCTCACCCAGATTCTGGACCGCAATAGCATTGCCCACTCCAACATATTTTTTGCCCAGATGCTGTAACAGTGCGTTCAGTGGCACAATAAAAAAGCCGCCAGAAACACCAATGGTTACCAGCATCAGCAGACTGTATGACAACTGAGTCTGCCGGGCGAGAATGGCCACTGCTACCCCCACCAGCACACCCGCGGGCACACATCGAACCACACTTTTTAATGTTACCAGCTTAGCGGCTGCTCCGACGACAATGCCAATCGCTACAACGGCATTGAGCAGCGTTGGTGTTTTGTTATCGCTAATACCCAAAGCGGCGGGTACCCAGAGAATGAGCAAAAAAACGCAGTGTTACACCTGCACCCCAAAACATGCTGGTACCCACCAAAGAAAAACGTGTCTGACCATCACGCCACAACACTTTACAGGCGTTGAAGAAACTGGCTGACATCGATGCCGGATGCCATGAACGACACGGGCAGGCCGCCCGCAGAGGCGGTATTAACAAATTTGCTATCAGCGCCAGTGCATAAGCCAGCACGCAGGCAGTCAGCGCGGCTATCAGGCTCCAGTCCGCCAGTGTTCCGCCGGCCACAGAACCGCGCAAAATTGCAGCAATGGTTGATGCCTCTATAGCGCCATTGGCCTTCACCAGCTGTTCACCACTGGTAAGCTCGGTCAAAATACCATATTTGGCGGGAGAGTAGGCTGCCGCACCAATACCGACCAGGCTATATCCTAAAAACGGATTAAACTGACAGCAGATTGCTAGCGCTCCAGAGAGCTTTACCCCGTTAGCAAACAGCATCACCCGGCCTTTGCTGAAACTGTCAGCAATCTGCCCAACAAACGGCGCAAGAATGATATAGGTCACGACAAAGCCCATCTGGAGTACTGGCTGGCTCCAGTCGGGGTAAACCTGGTGCTTGAGCAGTGCGAGCGTAGCAAATAAGAGGGCATTGTCGCCAAATGCTGAAAGAAACTGCGCCAGCATAACCGCTATCATACCCTTTGATTTCAGCGTATTGCTGGCTGTTAAATTATCCATTTAAACCTTCTGCTGATTCAGCCATGATTTTCAGTTTAACCAGATCGGGCTTGCCACTGCCCAGTACAGGTAGCTGCTTAAGATGACGAATATCACGGGGTATCGCCAGTTCGGTTATGCCTGAACTGCGCGCCGCGATTTGCAGCGCGCTGCGAGTTAGTTTTTCATCGGTCGTGAACAGCACTAACGCCTCTCCCCTTTTTTCATCCTGCCTGATAGTCGCTGCATGCTGTTTTTCCTCCGAAGCTTCGCACGCCAGTTGTTCCACCAGTTCCAGCGATATCATCTCGCCAGCAATTTTAGCAAAACGCTTGAGCCGGCCTTCAATCCGGCAAAATCCCTGCTGATCAAAACTTACAATGTCACCTGTGTCATACCAGTCTGATTCCATCTCACCATCTGCGTTATCTGCCTGTGGCGCTTCCAGTATCTTTGGACGTTCGACACGCAAATATCCTTTCATGATATTAGGGCCGCGCAGCTGTAAACGTCCCCCCTGGTCAATGCCCGGCACCGCAACCAGACGCCACTCCATCGCCGGTAACAGGCGCCCGACGGTGCCATTGCGCGCAGCCATTGGAACGTTGATAGCAACAATAGGGGCGCACTCGGTCACACCATATCCTTCAAGGATACGTATACCAAATTTCTCAAACCAGAGATCGCGAGTAGCTACCTGAAGCTTTTCTGCACCCGCCACAACATAACACAGACGGGCAAAGTCATAGGGATTTGCAAAACGGGCATAATTACTAAGAAAGGTCGAAGTACCAAACAGTACCGTACAATTATATTCGTAGACTGGTTGCGGTATGGTGCGATAGTGCAGTGGATTGGGGTAAAGAAATGCCCGTGCACCGGTTAGCAGTGGTGTCAGCAATCCAACCGTCAGGCCAAAGGCATGGAACAGCGGCAGTGCAGACATAAAACAGTCTTGTGGGGTGAAATCAGCCACGGTGCGAACCTGCTCAACGTTGGCCAGCAGACTTTTGTGAGAATGCACCACGCCTTTCGGATTACCTTCGGAACCCGAAGTAAAGAGCACTATGGCCGCATCCCCCGCCTGCTGCGCTACCTGTGCAAGGCGTGGAAACAGCAAACGACTGAGGACCCACAGCTTATCACGCACTGTGATGCTGCCCCGTAAATCCTCCAGATATATCCAGCGAACCTGAGGAAACGCCTCCGGCAAATGCCAGAGATTGCCTTTATCCAGAAACTGCCGGGAAGTAAAAACGACTCTGATGTCTGCTGCTGTCAGCGCAACACCCAGACCATTCACTCCGGCACTATAGTTGAGCATTGCGGGCACACGCCCACGTAATGATACCCCGAGAACTGCGGCCGCCGTTATAGTGGCGTTTGGCAATAACAGGCCCAGGTACTCCCCCTGATGACTGTAACGCTCTATTATCCGCCCGACGCCCAGGGATTTTTTTAGCAGGCTGTTGTAACTATCTGATTTAAGATTAATATCGAGCAGGCAGGGTTTAAAACGGCCATAGCGGGTGCAGGCAGCCAGAAATGCCTCATATAATGTCTGCTGTGGGCGGGCTGCCATGCGCGCTTCCATCATGACATGACGCAGGTGTTCTCCGGCCAGATGACGGCGTTCACGGCCCCGGAGTGCATCTGGCATCACAATTGTCGCTGGCGGAAGCACACTTATGCTGATACGTGGAAACAGTCTGCGTTTGCAGACTCCCGCCAGCCGGCCAACATGGAGTAAACTCTGCGCCCTCTATCCTCACGGGTATCACCTGCGCCTCTGTTTTCGCTGCCACAAAGCCAGCGCCTTCGTACACCTTCATTAATGAACCCGTAACGGTGATACGTCCTTCAGGAAAAATCACCACCGGGCGGCCCTCTTTCACCAGCCGCACCAGCTGTTTAACAAATATTGGCCGGCCCGGGTCAATAGGAATAAAATCGATTATGGGCTTAAGACCACGGATGAACCATTTTTCGGTAATGTCAGAATAGATGGCAAAGACGGGTTTAACAGGCAAAAATAGCGCTGTCAATATTCCGTCCAGAAACGACACATGATTGGGCGTAATCAGCACCCGGTTCTGCCTTAATACGTTAAGATCACCTTGTACCTGAACGCCAAATAGCAGACGAAACAGGCTGCGAAGCAGGATAAATGACATGGCAAAACCTCTTATTAATCATGAAAGGATTTATAGCATTCATCCTGTTAATTCAGTTTACAATTCAGGAATGATATTGTTCCTGATTATTGAATGCTTTTTATACAAAGCCACCACTTTCATCAGTTTATGTATCTGACCTTTTGTAACGGACTTATTGATAAGCGGAAGATAGTAATATGAGAGCCTTCAATTAAAAATGACTGCAACCCAATGTTTCATTTAAAAAAACAACATATGACAGTCAGATTAAAAAGTAAAGTAAATTATCCATGATGACTAAACAGTAAATCTTTTTCATAATATTATTTATTTATGCTTATTAATTCGGACTGTATAATATTTGCAATAACTGTTTTTTATTAAAAAATTAATTCAACCTCATAATGCCAAAAATTTATATTAGCTATAAAAAATAATGTTATTAGTGCAATTTTTTTCGCCGAATAGGAAAATGCTTTCCTGTAATTGACGAAAAAATTTTTAGCCCCATAAAGAAACTATCACGGTATCTTAACCAAGAGGCAACATAACTGACGTTACTAAAGCGTCTCCTGGCAGATATAAATGCGGGCAGGGACAGGCTCCTGCTGATAACAGTTAGTCTCAACCACAGTGACCTTGCAGAGCAACGTTGATTTACACTGTCACTGAATTGAGATACCTGCCTTCTGCCCTTGCCAGCGCCCGCACTACAGCTCCAGCGCCAGTAACTCAGCAATAGTCTGACGGCGGCGTATAACCTTTACTTCCTGGCCATCAAACAATACTTCCGGCAGCAGTGGACGACTATTGTAGTTGGAAGACATTGACGCACCATACGCACCCGTATCATGAAAGACCAGGTAGTCTCCTGGCAGCACGGCGGGCAGCAGACGCGTCTGTACCTCCCCGCCCTCCCGTTGAGTAAAAACGTCACCAGACTCACACAGCGGCCCCGCAACAACACTCTCTGTCAGCTGGTTTTCATCGAGTGTTCGATCATCTCCTGCAATCACCGAGATGTGGTGATAACTGCCATACATTGCAGGGCGCATCAGATCGTTAAAACCCGCGTCTACCAGCACAAAGTGACGCTGCCCCATCTTTTTCACTGCTCTTACCTGTGAGATAAGTACCCCGGCCTCAGCTACCAGAAAACGGCCTGGTTCTATTTCCAGCCTGATGGGATGACCAAAATGTTCAGCCAGTTGTTTTCTGGCATCATCCCACAACTGGAAGTAGTGCGCGGTGTCAGGTGCTTCACCATCCAGATAGTAAGGTACGGAAAGCCCCCCGCCCGCTGAGATCGCCTTTAGATCACACCCTAGTTTAGTGGCCTCTGTAACCATGGCATCGCATACTTTTTGCAGATGAACATAATCAACCCCCGAGCCAATATGCATATGGAGGCCGGTAAGATCCAAATTATAATGATTAATTATTTTCAGTGCCTCTGGCAGCTGTTCAAACCAGATGCCGTGTTTGCTGTTTTCGCCGCCAGTATTCGTCTTATGACTATGCCCGTGGCCAAATCCGGGATTAATGCGCAGCCAGACAGGGTGGCCAGGAGATAATCGCCCCAGCTGGTGTAGCATGTCTGTGGATCCTGCATTGACCGGAATCATCCGTTCTGTCACGCGCGCGAGCGTTGCGTCGTCAAATACATCGGCAGTGAACACGATAGCATCATCTGCATCATTCAGATCAAAGCCTGCCACCAGCGCACGTTCAATTTCACCCAGCGATACCGCATCAACCAGCACCCCGGCCTCGTGCATTAGTCGCAGAATATGGACATTTGAGCAGGCTTTCTGCGCATAGCGGATAACATCAAACTGAGAAAGCAGCGCTATGCGCTGACGAATAATATCTGCATCATAAGCCCACACAGGGCTGCCATGCTGCCGCACCAGCGCCAGCAAATTATCCCGCCTGAATGCAGTATTAGTGCCATTTAAAGGGTGAGGCATACACTCTCCTAGTAAGTTGTGCCGTAGCCAGAAAAAAATACAAATTCAGTGACAGCAGGCTTTTTATTTTGCAGTAGCTTAATTTTTATTAATAAAACCCATTTACACTATCTTCTTATCAGTAATAGCGTCTTTTTCTTCAGTAAGTAAAAAAATATCATTCTGATAAAAATGAATAAGTAAAGTCAACGGCAGTACCATTTTTTTACTCACATTTTAACCAATTCCGGTCACTCAGCTAGCATCCAGTTACCCTCAGTCATGAAATATCATGTGCGCCTTTCAGCATAGATTTCCGAGAGTTCCAAACGATCAGGTGAGCGTCAGTGTGATCACTCTCAAAAACACGTCTACTATTTTTGTGGATAGATAAATTTACCTAACTATCTGGCTGTATCCACTTAATTGCTCTCTGTTACCGGAGGATGTATGGTTGACCGTCTTTACTCTTTTTTTCATAGCGACAGTGGTTGCCGTCAGTGGCCCCTGACGCTAATTCGTATCACATTTGGATTATTTTACTTTGCTTTAGGTCTTCTTAAGCTTTTCGTTCCGATCAACCGGGATCTAATGCTGGAGACAATGTCCGATGCTGGTGTGCCTTTTCCTGAATTTATGGCGGTGCTCGTTGCCAGCTGCGAGGCGCTGTTTGGCTTACTACTTGCTCTGGGCGCACTAACCCGGCTGAGTGCACTGGTGTTGCTGGTGATAAGCCTGCTCTCTCTGATAACTGCAGGTGTGTATCTGCTTCCGATGGGATATGGTGTGCTGGTCTGGTACAGCTCTCTGTTTTTTCTGCCAGAAACGGGGTATATATTGATGAGCCTGCTGTTACTGGTTCAGGACTCCGGCCCCCTTGGCATAGACAAGGTCCTTGCAAGGCGTAATCAGCCGAAGGCACATACTAAAACACGCCGCAATGCGCATACTAAAACGCACGATGAGTAGCTATCCCCTTGGGCAGAAGTAATCATCCCCTGAGCAGGCCGTATCAGAGCCTGTCGAATGCCCTGGGGCCTGCAAGTTCAGTCTGAACAGGCTGATACAGTAAAAATTGACTTTGCTCTGAGCAACAGGGCCAGCACAGATGGCCCTGAATCACAGTGAATAATCTGTTTACTTGCCTGCCGGTCGTAACGCCGGAAACAGGATCACATCGCGAATAGTATGACTGTCAGTAAACAGCATCACCAGCCGATCAATCCCAATGCCTAATCCCGCTGTAGGAGGCAAACCATGTTCGAGTGCAGTGATGTAGTCATCATCATAAAACATCGCTTCATGGTCGCCAGCATCTTTGGCGTTTACCTGCTGTCGGAAGCGCTCCGCCTGATCATCTGCATCATTTAACTCGGAAAAACCATTGCCAATTTCCCGGCCACCAATGAAAAACTCAAAACGATCAGTAATGTCGGGATTAATATCGTTGCGGCGCGCCAGCGGTGATACCTCCGCCGGATATTCGGTAATGAAAGTGGGTTGGATCAGATGAGCTTCAGCCACATGCTCAAAAATTTCTGTCACAATACGTCCACGCCCCCAGCCATCTTCAACTTTAATTCCCAGAGACCGGGCTATTGTCAGCGCTTTCTGCCTGTCATCAAGATCGGTCAGTTCAGTTTCCGGGAGATATTTTTTAATCGCTTCAGTCATACTCATTCTGGCAAAAGGCTGGCCAAAATTAAGCTGATACTCACCGTAAACCACCTGTGTAGTACCCAGCACATCCAGTGCCAAATGACGAAACAGATTCTCTGTCAGCGCTATCAGATCGTTATAATCTGCATAGGCCATATAGAGTTCCAGCATGGTAAATTCTGGATTGTGACGCGGAGAAATTCCCTCATTCCGAAAATTACGATTAATCTCAAAAACCCGCTCAAAGCCCCCTACCACCAGCCGCTTGAGATACAGTTCCGGCGCAATGCGCAAATACATATCGATATCCAGCGCATTGTGATGAGTAATAAACGGGCGGGCAACGGCGCCACCGGGGATCACCTGCATCATTGGCGTTTCTACTTCCATGAAGTCACGATCAGTCATGAAACGGCGAATAGCGGCCATGATTTTTGAGCGTACGGTAAAAGTAATACGTGACTGATCGTTGGCGATCAGGTCCAGATAACGCTGGCGATAACGAAGCTCCTGATCAGCAAGGCCGTGAAATTTATCAGGCAGCGGGCGTAGTGATTTTGTTAAAAGCTGTAGTGCACTGCAATGGATGGTGAGTTCACCGGTTTTAGTTTTAAATAACCGGCCACGCGCACCAACGATATCACCCAAATCCCACTTTTTGAATTTATCAGCATAATCACCGGGCGGCAGATCATCACGGGAAACGTAAAGCTGTATACGGCCACCCATGTCCTGAAGCGTAATAAATGAGGCCTTGCCCATAATGCGTCTGGTCATCATGCGCCCGGCAACACTGACCTCAACATCCAATGCTTCCAGCTCTTCATGCGCTTTGCTGTCATAGCTGGCATGCAGTTTATCTGCCGTACTGTCCCGACGAAAATCGTTGGGGAATGCCACACCTTCTTCCCGCAGCGCATTCAGCTTCTCACGACGCGCTTTTAGTTCGTTATTCAGTTCCAGTGCGGCATCAGCCCCCGGTGGATATTCTACAGACATACAGGTTCCTTATAACCCCGCTTTTAAACTTGCTTCAATAAAACGATCGAGATCGCCATCAAGAACAGCTTGGGTATTGCGTGTCTCCACACCAGTGCGAAGATCTTTAATGCGCGAATCATCCAGAACGTAGGAGCGGATCTGACTGCCCCAGCCGATATCAGATTTATTATCTTCGAGCACCTGCTTTTCAGCGTTTTTCTTTTGCATCTCCAGCTCATACAGCTTGGCCTTCATCTGCTTCATCGCCTGATCTTTGTTTTTATGCTGAGAGCGATCATTCTGACACTGAGTTACCAGGCCTGTTGGAATATGGGTAATGCGTACGGCTGATTCGGTCCTGTTAACATGCTGACCACCAGCACCAGAAGCGCGATAAACATCGATACGCAAATCGGCGGGGTTGATCTCAATGTCAATATCGTCATCAATTTCAGGATAGATAAATGCTGAACAAAAAGAGGTGTGACGACGACCACCAGAATCGAACGGACTTTTGCGCACCAGACGATGCACGCCCGTTTCAGTGCGAAGCCATCCGAAAGCATAACTGCCTGCAATTCGGATAGTCGCGGACTTGATGCCCGCCACTTCGCCTTCAGACTCTTCTATCACATCAGTTCTGAAACCTCTGTTTTCAGCCCAGCGCAAATACATGCGCAGCACCATACTGGCCCAGTCCTGAGCTTCGGTACCTCCTGACCCAGACTGAATATCGAGATAACAGTCGGCACTGTCGTACTCACCGGAAAACATCCGACGGAACTCCAGCTGGCCCAACATCTTTTCCAGAGAATCCAATTCAGCTACAACGTCGTCAAAGGTTTCAGTATCATTCTCCTCTGCCGCAAGCTCCAGCAAACCGGATACGTCTTCCAGCCCTTGTGCCAGCTGTTTGAGTGTATTAACTACCGCTTCCAGTGTCGCGCGTTCTTTACCCAGTGCCTGGGCACGTTCAGGATTGCTCCAGACATCAGGCTGCTCCAGCTCGGCGTTGACTTCTTCAAGACGTTCGTTTTTGTTGTCATAGTCAAAGATACCCCCTGAGCGCACTGCTCCGCAGGGTAAGTTCCTGGATACGATATTTTACGGGATTGATTTCAAACATAGTGGCAAATTTTTTTAAAGTTCGGTCATAACGATAGCGTAACGGCGTAGTTTACCTGAAAGTGCCTGTTATCGACACCCGGCAGTAGATTTAATTTCTGCCAATACTGTCAACCAGGAGCTCATCTGTTACCCCTAAGACCAGATGTGAAGTTTGCGATATGTTCAGGCTGGCCAGAAATGCTGGATAATTAACTGCAAATTGCAGTTCCCCCGGAACTGGTTAATATCAAGCTTATAGACTGCTTCTACTTGTTTAACGCTGGTATCAGGCCACCTCGTACTGTCAATGTTAAACGCGATGCCATCAAGTAACGGCCCCCCAGCCAGTGGCTCAAGTATCATTTTCAGATGGTGCCCGGCCAGCAGACGCTGTTGTAATAATTTAAATTTACCGTCAAAAATCGGTTCCGGGAAGGCCTGCCCCCATGGGCCGGCTTCTCGCAGCATTCCGGCAGTATCCAGCGTCATCTCATCAGGCAATAACTCACCATCTGACCAGATAACCCCCTGCAATGCTTCCTCACTCAGCAACTCCTGCATCAGGGCAGTAAAACTATCCTGGAAAATGGTAAAATTATCAGCCACTATTGTTACTCCAGCGGCCATGGCGTGACCGCCAAACTTTAGCATTAACCCCGGCTGGCAACTCTCCAGCCGCTCCAGCGCATCCCGCATATGCACGCCATCGATCGATCTGGCCGATCCCTTCAGGGTACCATCTCCTGCCGGCGCAAAAGCGATCACCGGGCGATGAAAACGATCCTTGAGTCGTGAGGCAATGATACCTACCACACCCTGATGCCAGTCCGGATGATATAGAGCGAGCCCCAGTGGCTGCAAAACGTCACTCTGCGCAAATTTGTTGCACAGCACGAGGGCTTCGGCCTCCATCTCCTTTTCTATCATTTTGCGGGTCTGATTGAGCGTGTCGAGCTTACTGGCCAGCATCCGGGCCTCAGACGGATCTTCCGTCAATAACAGCGCTACCCCGACAGACATATCATCGAGTCGCCCCGCTGCATTAAGACGCGGCCCAAGCGCGAATCCCAGATCGCTTGCAGTCAGCCCCGATAAACTACGCCCGGTTACTTCCAGTAGCGCCCTGATTCCCGGACGGCATTGCCCTGCCCGGATACGGCATAGTCCCTGCCATACCAAGATGCGGTTATTGGCATCAAGCGGGACAACATCTGCCACTGTGCCCAGCGCAACCAGATCGAGCAACGAGGCCAGGTTCGGTAACATCGTCACGCCGCTTTCACGCAGACGCGCACGCAGCGCCACCATCAGATAAAAGGCAACCCCCACTCCAGCCAGTGAGCGTGAGGGAAAAGTGCTTGTTCTCAGATTAGGATTAACAATAGCGTCTGCATCCGGCAGAGCCTCCCCGGGCAGGTGATGGTCGGTGATAATAACCTGAATATTTTTATCATGAGCACAGATAACGCCAGCATGAGAAGAGATGCCGTTATCAACAGTCACTATTAGTTCCGCGCCCTGCAAAGCAGCCTGCTCTACGACCTCCGGGCTGAGCCCATAGCCATTTTCAAAACGATTGGGGATCAGATAATGCACATCATTGCCCCCCATGGCACGTAGTGCCAGCACAGTCAGCGCGGTACTGGTGGCACCATCTGCATCGAAATCCCCTATTACCACTATCCGGCGCTGTTCTATCAACGCCTGCTGCATCAAAATAGTAGCTTTGTCTATGCCATGCAGACTCTGAAAAGGGTGGAGAAACTTCACTTCACGATGCAGATCAGAGAGAGCTGTCACACCGCGCTGGGCATAAAGGCGGTGTAACAGCGGAGGTAATGATGCCGTGTCAAGTTGCCCTGCTACGTACTGGCGACGGCGCAATTCGGGGGAAAATTCTGTCGCCATCAGTGTCTGCTTTTCTGGCTGTCAAGATATGCTTTCAGGTCACCAGGACTTTGATAGCCGGGAATGACAACATTATTTGGTAACAAAATAGCCGGTGTTCCATAAATACCGTAGAGCAATCCCAGACGGTGCTGCGCTGCCAGATCAATATTACAACTGGCACTGGCAGGAGCCGTGCCATTCATCATGGCTGCATCAAATGCCTTATTACGATCAGCAGAGCACCAGATTGATTGCATCTTTTTGGCAACATCCCCCCCCATTCCCTCGCGAGGAAATGCCAGATAACGTACGGTAATACCCAGAGCGTTATAATCGGGTATTTCTGAGTGTAATTTACGGCAGTAGCTACAGGTGATATCAGTAAAAACGGTCACGGTATAGTGCGGTTTTGGTGCTTTATAAACAATCATCTGGTCTTTCAGCTCCTCCACCTTTTTGCTGAGTATCTCATTGGTCAGATTGACCGGCTGACTGCTACTCATGTCATACAGAGGCCCTTTGAGGACATACTTACCGTCGTCAGAAATATAAAGCACGTCTTTTTCGAGCAGAACAGTTTTCATACCCGGTAGTGGAGAGGGAAGAATTTTGCCACTGCCCCAACCCTGTTTATCCAGTAACTGCTTAATTGCTGCATCATCAGCAAATACCTTTCCCCCGGTCATTATTAGTATTAAAGAAAGTAATACAGAGGACTTTTTCATCATAATTCCTTGTTATTAAATCAACGGTAAAGTTAGCAACCGCTCTTCAGGCTCTGGGATGATGCTGAAGATGCAACTGACGCAAACGTGCTGTGGCGACATGTGTGTAAATCTGGGTTGTGGATAAAGAGCTATGACCTAACAGCATCTGCACGATGCGCAGATCAGCTCCATGATTGAGCAGATGGGTAGCGAAAGCATGGCGTAACACATGCGGTGAAAGTTTATCACTATCGATCCCTGCCAGCGCGGCGTAATGTTTGATCCGATGCCAGAAGGTTTGTCTGGTCATTTTTCGTGCACGACTGCTGGGAAATACCACGTCAATCATCCGGTTATTGAGCAACCAGGGGCGCCCATATTCAATAAATTGCTCGATCCAGTAAATTGCCTCCTCACCTATTGGCACCAGACGCTCCTTGTTACCTTTGCCGATAATCCGCACTACACCCTGCCGCAGGCTCAAGTTACTCATGGTAAGTGATACCAGTTCCGTTACCCGTAACCCGGTGGCATAGAGCAACTCTATCATCGCTTTGTCACGTAATTCCAGTGGATTACTATTATCAGGCGCCTGTAACAAACGCTCTAACTGTGCCTCGCTGAGGTCTTTGGGCAAATGGCGTGACAGTTTGGGAGAAGCGATGAGTACACAGGGATCATCTTCACGTAGTTTTTCCCGATAGAGATATTGAAACAGACTCCGTATTGTGCTGAGATGGCGGGCAGAACTGGTTGCCTTGTAGCCCCCTTCCACTCGTTCAGCAAGATAAGCCTGTAGCTGAAACACATCGACCTGTAACACAGTCAGGCTGTGGTGCGCCAGCCACGCTGTTAATGCACCGATATCTCGGCGATATGCATCCAGGGTATTCTGTGACAAATTACGCTCAATCCATAATGTATCAAGAAACTGTTCAGTTAACGTACAATCATCCATTCTCACTCCTTAATTTCAGATGGCCTTGCCGTATGACAGGTGATTTATCTGGTTATTATGCCCTACAAATATCTTCTTCTGATACAATCTAGTGGTAGATTTACTGTTTACCGGGCTGCCTTATTATTATGAATATTGGTCTTTTTTATGGCTCCAGCACCTGCTATACCGAAATGGCCGCTGAGAAGATCCGCGACATCATTGGCGAAGAGCAGGTAACACTGCACAATCTGGGCGAAGATTCGTTATCGCTTATGGAGCAATACGATCTGCTAATTATGGGAATCCCAACCTGGGACTTCGGCGAACTACAGGAAGACTGGGAGCGTGTCTGGTGTGATATCCCATCCATCAATCTGCAGGGGAAAACTGTGGCGCTGTATGGCATGGGTGACCAGCAAGGTTATGGTGAGTGGTTTCTTGACGCACTGGGGATGCTGCACGAGCTGCTGGCCCCGATGGGGGTGAAGTTTGTTGGCTACTGGCCAGCCACAGGATATCAGTTTAGCAGCCAGAGACCGCTGACACCCGATGGAAAGCATTTTGTCGGCCTGGCACTCGATGAAGTCAGTCAGTATGATCTCAGTGACACCCGGCTGGCTCGCTGGTGTGAACAAATTCTGGCAGAAGCCTCTAGTTAACAACTCATCAACTTGCAGCATTAGTTTGCTGCCGCTACAGTCAGGAAAGGAAGCTATTCCCGTTTTACTGCTTTGCTCAGGTTTAAGGTAACCTGCTTTTTCCATTTGCCTGAAATTACCCTAATCAAAATAAGTGTAAATGGAGTTGCACTTCTCTCCTGTCAGGACAGGCTCAGACGTCTTCACAGATAACCCAATAGACTTTTTAAACATTATTATAACAATATTGAACTTAATTTTTAACTTATTAGACACATTAACTAATTAAATGATAACGTCCAGCCAGAATCATTCAGATTCTATTCATTCCGCTCTGTATCACTTCACGACACTACTTTTGGAGTAATCCATGTTTGCAAAAATTCAAAGCTGTAAGATCGCTGCAATTACACTGAGTCTGGTACTGACATTATCATTTTCAGCCGAGGCACTGGCTTTTGCATGTATGGATTCACAGGATGAAGCGCTAGAAAAATGTGGCGATGTATGTTCGTCAATAGATAACGTATTCGATTTCTTTGACTGCCTCTGAGTTTTTTGAATAGCAAATCGCTGAGCTTTTTCAGGCTAAACCAGCATGAGCCACACGGATGTGGGTAATAATAGATGAGGTGCCAGATACTCGACTTATCGCAATCAAGCCTGCATACCCCGGCTCTGCAAAGCTCTCTCGCAGCAACGGTGGCCAAATTAAATTGCTGCTGTTAAATACGATATATGCCAGATTATGTATATTTTTTGTAAACACCACAGCAACAACACCTAATTTTCTTTTGAATCATCATAACAGACATGTTTCAATTTAGTTCCCGATGTTTCATAATCTCACTATCAGCGCTACTTGCTTTTAAGGCATGTTTTGGAGATTAACTAATATGTCAGCTCTATTTAAACACCATAAAGTTGCCACTACTGTTCTGGCTCTTGTGTTGATATCATCTGCAGGCTAGGCACTGGCTTTTTCATGTCTGGATATAGCGGGTAATATGATTAATGCTTTTAAAGCTATCCCTCGCAACCCGAAACTCATTTAAATATTTCGGTAGCACTATTCTTTCTTCTGTTCGTGTTGTCTAAGACTGGTTGTTTTAAATATCACGACATAGAGGTGTGAAATATTCCAGGTTGCGCCGCTCGTACTCCATTTAATTACACAAATTCGTTTTCAACATTCCGGAGATAGCAGATGTTTACTAAAATTAAAAGTCATAAGGTTGCGGCAGTCGTTCTGAGTCTGACGCTTATGTCGTCGGTTACAGGCCAGGCATTCGCTTTCGCATCGACAGAAGGTTCTGACAAAACATGTCAGACATCTTTAAAAAATCCAAATTGCGAAGGCTGCCTCATTTGTTCTGACTGACTCTGGATTAAGTTTTTCTGAGCCAACCTTACTCACATTTCTGTGAGTAAGGTTGGCTCAGAAAAACTCTGCTAAATTTCACACAACAGCCACTGCGATTACCGTCTGACATTCTCTCTGCTTTTTCAGGCACCAGTCCATACGTACTGCCAGAAATGTCTTCCCGCGCAAGAAATCAGCATTTCAGATTTTGTATATTTATGTATACATATCGTCAACAATCTCTTTCTTCTTTTTGCTCCCCACAGATTTAATTGGTTAAACCCTGCACGGGATTGCATTATATCCTGTAATTTATACAACCATAATTATATAAGATCGATCCGAGAGATAATTAATGATTTCTAAAATTAAAAACCACAAACTTGTCACCATCGTACTAAGTCTGGTGCTAATGTCATCAGTTTCAGGGCAGGCATTTGCTATTGAGTGTATGGCTGATGGAGGCTCATGGAGTGACTGTAATGAAATTTGTCAGTCCCCCGAGAGTCTGCCCTGGTTACCTTGCCTGTAAGTTTTTTGTTCCATGCCTGGCAAAACTATGCCTAAGTCAGGTTAACCTCATTTCACAAGGATGTGAATATTAAGTAAAACACAAAATTCTTCAGCGTAATTCTATTTAATTTTAATAGGATGAAAAAATCTGCTGTAGAGCAGAAAAGGGTAGGCCTCAGGAAAACTATCCCCCCTGCTCTGGCCACTAAAAATGAAAACAAGCGTTGTCATAGTCTGAATAAGACTGACGCTATTGTCTCAGGCAGGCCACTCCACTTTCACGCTCTATTCTCGCCTCTGTTAAATGGGTTTAACAGTAGTTGATGCAACTGTCGCCACTCAAGCTCCGTCATGCTGTCGCGCATCAGCCACAGGTGTTCAGTTCCAAATTTCTGGCTACTTAATTTCAGAAAAATAGCCAGATCTCCTGCCCACGGCTGGCACGGAATGTGCCATAAATGTTCACGCCATTGTACTATTCCCTCTTCACGTAGCGCTATAACACCTCTGCGTCTCGTTATGCATAGGTGGCCTGCCACCCAGTCCAGTAGTACCATTAATAACAGTAGCATTAAGACAAACCAGCAGCCATCAGGCCACGGCACAATAACGATCGCAATCGCAGCAGAACTATGCCATAGCAGAGATAACCACCACGCCCATTGTGAGACACGAAGGTCAGATTGCCACAGAACCACGCTGTTGATTCCGTGTCTGAATTAAACGTACCATGCGTTGCAATCCGGGATCCTCTGGTTTACTGTAATTCATCATCCAGTTGAAAAGATCGGGATCGGGCAGCGCTAACAGCCGGACAAATAACTGCTTGTCGCTATCGCTCAGGCCATCATAGTCATGATGAAAGAAGGGCATAATAGAAATATCCAGTTCCAGCATACCGCGACGGCATGCCCACTGAATGCGTGATCTATCATTTATGTTCATAAACGCGATATTCTCATGCATTGAAATGTCATAGTAGTTTAGCGCCTATTAACTAACCGGGGCAGAGGTATTTACAGCTTTATGCTCACGGCCGCAGAATCATGGTGAATATAAATCATCCTGCGATTTGTACCGCAAAATGATAACAGTATTCGTGATTTTACCATTTAATATCAAATAGTTGATCGCAAAGATGAATGCCAGTAGCAAAAGTGATATCTGAAAGATAAAGATATTGAATACGGTTAAGTAGTACGATGTTATGTAAAACGACATCTGGCAGAGCAGCGCTGCGAAGAAACCTGCTTTTTATCACTGATTCAGGACCACACCATGACTCGTCTTGTTTTCCCCCCCCATCATCCATCAGCTTCATCGCGTCTGCCCCTCACTCTGATCTCTCTGGAAGAGTGGGCGCTAGTCACAGTCAATGGATCAGATAGTATAAGTTATCTGCAGGGGCAATTAACACTGGATATCACCGCATTAACCAAATCACAGCACCGCCTTGCGGCACATTGCGATGCCAAAGGTAAAATGTGGAGCACTCTGCGTCTGTTCTGGCGTGGTGACTCTCTGGCTTATCTGGTGCGCCATAGCCTGGTTGATAAACAGACTGCCGAGCTTAAAAAGTATGCCGTTTTTGCCAAAGTTACTATCACCGTTAGCACTGACATAATTTTGTTAGGCATTGCAGGATTTGGTGCTCGTGCCGCCCTGGAACAGTTGTTCTCACTACTGCCTGATGCCGAAACAGAAGTGGTACAGCAAGATGAAACCACCCTGCTGTTGTTTAGCGAGCCAGCAGAACGCTTCCTTCTGGTAACATCGGTGAATAAAGCTCTCGTGGTACAGCGGGCTCTGGAAAATGCTGTCCGGGTAAATGACAGCCAGCAGTGGCTGGCACTAGACATTGAAGCGGGTTTTCCTGTTATTGATTTAAGCACCAGCGGGCAGTTCATTCCTCAGGCCACCAATCTCCAGGCATTAAATGCCATTAGTTTTCGTAAAGGATGCTATACCGGTCAGGAGATGGTTGCTCGCGCCAAATACCGGGGCGCTAACAAACGTGCCCTTTACTGGCTGGCGGGTACAGCGAGTCAGACTCCCGTGAGCGGTGATGCTCTGGAAATCGGCATTGGTGATAACTGGCGGCGCACGGGCACCATAACACAAGTCTGCCGGCTGGATGATGGCCATCTTTGGATTCAGGCGGTACTGAATAATGATCTGGATGACAGTACCCCAGTTCGGGTACAGGGTGATACCAGAAGCAGCCTGACAATTCAGCGGCTGCCCTACATGCTGACGGATGGGTCATGATACAGGGAGCCTGACTGCAGAATGGCAGAACAGGGAGATCTGCCATTTTATTTGGCTATGTCACAGCAGGCTGCCCGACAAAACCAGCGTTTAGGGTATATGTGACTGGTGTCACTGTAAGTTGCATTTCCCCGTCATTTCTAACGCCAGTAATTTTAATGCTCCTGAGATCGGGCACAACAATTTCACTTGGAAACACCGATGGTTTGTACGTCGTTGCCACAGCAACAACGAGCGCCCCTGCACGATGACCTGCTTCGATTCCGCCCGGTGCGTCCTCAATTACCAGACAACGGCGGATATCAACTCCCAGCTTTGCAGCTGCCTGCAGATACCCTTCAGGATCTGGCTTTCCCGTCCGAACCTTTTCGGCAGTTATCAATACACGGGGTTCAGGAAGTCCGCAGTAAGCCAGCCTTGTTGTTGCAATGTTCATGGTCGACGACGTCACAATTGCCCATCTGTCTTCCGGAATCGTGAGAATTAGCTCTTTCGCGCCAGGAATCGTCGTGACATGGCTCTCTGTAGCCTCCTGCGCAGTAAACAGATCTACAGCAGCTTTGATATCGGCATCATCACCCAGAATGCTGCGCGCGGTATCTTCCGGCCGGCGGCCATGCGACTGGTCGATGACTGACTGAGGTTCCAGTCCATAATGCCGGGCCCGGCAGGACCAGATTCGTGCGCAAGCGCTGCTGGAATCAATCAGAGTGCGATCCATATCAAATAATATCGCATCAACCTCAATAGTGCTTTCACCAGAATTATTCATCGATTTTCTCCTGTAAATTAAACCAGACTTTTACCTGCATAAAATCTGCTTCAGCTCAGACGATGATGAATGACTTCGTAACGAGCAGAGCTCTAATTACAGAACATAATCGTTTCCGTCGCATAAGATGCAAACGCACCTAGGTATACGGCACCAGACACGCCTTTTTTATTCCGCTTTTGACTAAGCATAAAATCAGTGGTTCCATCAACTGACCCCCGCGACACGATAAAAATAATGCTTCTTTTCTGCATCATCTCTTGTGCATTATGCGGACTTAAAAATAAGCTAAGTACCAGCGTAAACACATCCGTATCACTTCAACGGGGTAATGACGCCGTTTATAAGATTCTCTGACTCAACACATCTCTGCGTATCGGTGGAAAAGTGAAAAAAACAGCAGAATGGTACGGCTACACCGTTACTGATTTTTGATTATTAGCAACATAACCTTTTATTTCACATAAAGGTAAATCGAGAAGAAGTGACAGACACAGCCACCCAAAACAAAGCCGTGCCAGATAGCGTGATGGTAAGGGATCTTTTTACCAACATAAAAAATCACACCAAAAGAATAGATGATGCCCCCTGCTACCAGTAATCCCAAGCTCCAGGGTGACAGCGCTATCGCGAGCTGCCAGACAATGATTAGCGAAAGCCAGCCCATACTTAGATAGGTTATCAGCGAAAGTGCCGGAAAACGGTGAATACACGCTATTTTAAACACCACACCGGCCAGTGCTAATAACCAGATAATCACCATCAAAATATGGGCCAGCAGCGAATTCAGGGCTATCGCCAGAAAAGGAGTATACGTGCCGGCAATCAACAGATAAATCGCACAATGGTCAACTTTCTTAAGCCATAGTTTGGCACGCGGGTGAGTAATAGCATGGTAGAGCGTTGAAGCGAGGAACAGTAGTATAATACTGCCGCCATAAACGCTATAACTAATAATTGCAGCCGCACCGGCTTTCATATCGGCTGCCTGAATTAGCATCAGTACCAAGCCGGCAATGCCCAGAATACATCCGATACCATGGCTAATGCTATTAGCAATCTCTTCAGCCAGCAAATAGCCTGGTGCCAAACCGGAACTATTAGTCATAATCAGCTCCATGTAACATCTGAAATTCCCCCAGATTCATCTGGCACCCGTCAACTGACTTAACGTGTGCACAGCTTAGCGCAATAGCCATTTTATATGCATTTGCAGGCCACGAAATAGGCTTATAGCTGTAACACAGTTTGCAGAACTTAGCAGTCGGCTATTTCCCGAATGCTGATACTTTATTCATTCCTGCCCGGTTATTCAGAAAGAGGTACCATGGCCACCGGAGTATTATTGTCACTGCTGGCCACGGTTCATGCAAAATTACACTTCTGGCGCTCCTGCAACAACGAGGTTTTCCATGCCCATCTGAAGCTGGCAGTGCGATTGTTCAGGATAAAATTACTGGAGAAAAACGCGGCCATGAGGAGATAGCATGGCCTTTGCTGAACTTATGTTGTGCCAGGATTTGTGCTCATATCATGGCGGCTAAACGGTTGTAAGACGTATTTTTCAACAGCGGGCTGCCAGATGTTACGGGTTATCTGAACCTGTATAAGTTATCAATACCTCAGCATTTGAAAAAGGTTATAGCGATATTTCGCTATTGTGATCAGGTATTCATTGCCCCGCCCTTCATCCTCAATCCCGGCTGCTACTGCCCGTCATCACATGTCAGTCCTGAAGATAATCGTTTACCGGCACACAGGCGCAGAACAGGTTGCGGTCGCCATATAGATCGTCAAGACGTTTGACCGCAGGCCAGTATTTGTTTTCATAGCCCATTGGGAATACCGCCAGTTCACGACTGTAGGGGTGTGTCCATTCGCCTGCTATCTCCCGTTCGGTATGAGGCGCGTTTATCAGTGGATTATCTTCAGCCGGCCACTCACCCGCTTTGATACGATCAATTTCTGAACGGATAGCCAGCATAGCGCTGATGAAACGGTCCAGTTCAGTTTTACTTTCAGATTCAGTCGGTTCTATCATCAACGTGCCCGCTACCGGAAAGGACATCGTGGGCGCGTGAAAACCATAATCGATGAGCCGTTTTGCAATATCCATTTCACTAATTCCTGTGTGTGCTTTAATCGGACGAATGTCGAGAATACACTCATGAGCGACCCGCCCATTATGGCCGGTGTAGAGTACCGGAAAAGCGGGCGCAAGCCGGGTTGCAATGTAGTTGGCATTTAGCATCGCTATCTGGCTTGATTTTTTAAGCCCCTCTGTTCCCATCATGCGAATATACATCCAGCTTATTGGCAGAATAGAAGCGCTGCCGAACGGAGCAGCAGAAACAGCACCATTTTTGGCGATCATGCCGTTTATCTTCACCACACTGTGGCCGGGCACAAAAGGAGCCAGATGGGCTTTGACGCCGATTGGACCCATTCCTGGGCCACCACCGCCATGAGGGATGCAAAAGGTTTTGTGCAGGTTAAGGTGAGAAACATCAGCTCCAATGTAGCCGGGTGTGGTTATTCCAAGCTGGGCATTCATATTAGCCCCGTCAAGGTAAACCTGGCCGCCATACTGATGAACAATCTGGCAGACCTCGCGGATGCTCTCTTCATAAACACCGTGCGTGGAGGGATAAGTCACCATGATGCAGGCGAGTGTGTCGTCTGCCTGCGCCGCTTTACGTTGTAGGTCTTCCAGATCGATACTGCCCTGTTTATCGCAGGCCACCACCACCACACGCATCCCCGCCATCTGAGCAGAGGCCGGATTTGTTCCATGCGCTGAAGCGGGTATCAGGCAGATATGTCGCTTATCCTGGCCACAGCTTTGATGATAGCGGCGTATCGCCAGCAAGCCGGCATATTCCCCCTGAGCGCCAGAGTTTGGTTGCATGCAAAGTGCATCATAACCCGTTAATTGTAACAACCACGCTGAAAGCTGGCTTATCATCTGCAAATAGCCAGCCGCCTGATCGGGCGGACAAAAAGGGTGCAGGCTGGCAAATTCAGGCCAGGTAATAGGCATCATCTCAGCCACAGCATTCAGCTTCATCGTGCACGATCCCAGAGGGATCATTGCCTGATTTAGTGCCAGATCTTTTTTCTCAAGCCGGTGCATATACCGCATCATCTCGGTTTCGCTGTGGTAAGCATTGAAAACCTCATGCGTTAGCAGTGGCTCCTGTCGCAGCAGTGCATCGGGAATGGCAGATGAGTGGTTCATCAGTTCACTATCGAGTACGTCAATATCCAGCCGGTGATGATCACCCACTAAAATAGCAAACAGCATGGCAATGTCATCACGGGTAGTCGTTTCATCGAGCGTGATGCCAATAGCGTGATCAATGTCACTACGCAAATTGGCACCAAAACTGACTGCACGCTCGAGAACATCAGCTTTGTTGTCAACTTCTACTGTCAGGGTATCAAACCAGTGATGATGACGGATAGTAAGGCCAGACTTTTTCAGCCCCGCAGCCAGAATAGTGGTCAGACGGTGTATTCGGCTTGCAATACGCACCAACCCCTGCGGACCATGCCAGACAGCATACATTCCCGCTATATTTGCCAGCAGCACCTGAGAGGTGCAGATGTTGGAATTTGCTTTCTCGCGGCGGATATGCTGTTCGCGAGTCTGCATTGCCATACGCAGGGCAATTTTGCCGGAAGCATCACGCGATACACCAATAATGCGCCCTGGCAGCGCGCGTTTGTATTCATCACGAGTGGCGAAGAACGCCGCATGCGGACCGCCATAGCCCATTGGCACGCCAAAGCGCTGAGCAGACCCAAAAACAATATCTGCTCCCTGCCTGCCAGGAGCTTCAAGCAGGACTAATGCCATAAAGTCTGCCGCCATACAAACTACCAGCTGACGGGCTTTCATCCTGGTTATCAGCTGACGATAATCATGCAGCTCGCCCGTTGTACCAATCTGCTGTAACAACACGCCAAACAAGCTCTCATGATTGTCCACCTCTTCAGGCTTACCAATAATCAACTCAAAACCAAAGGTTTCAGCTCGGGTACGCACAACATCCAGCGTTTGCGGATGCACATCATCAGCAATAAAGAAACTATTTTTTGCCGGAGCCTGCTTACTAATGCGCCTTGCCATTGACATCGCTTCTGCCGCTGCGGTCGCTTCGTCAAGCAGCGACGCCGAGGCCAGGTCCAGTCCCGTCAGGTCAAGCGTGACCTGCTGAAAATTGAGTAATGCTTCCAGCCGCCCCTGAGAGACTTCTGGCTGATACGGGGTATAGGCCGTGTACCAGCCGGGATTTTCCAGAATATTGCGCTGGATGACTGGCGGAGTCAGTACCGGGGTGTATCCCATACCGATAAAAGATTTAATAAGTTGATTCTTACTGGCCATAGCTCCAAGTTCCGCCAGCGCCTGATGCTCAGTTGCTGCATCAATGTTGTAATTTTGTTCTGGCAGCTGAATATCCGCAGGTACAATAGATGCAGTCAATTCATCTAGGGTGTTGCAGCAGATTGTTTCCAGCATTTCCTGCTGCTGTCTGGTACAAGGGCCAATATGACGCTGAGTAAATGCAGCCTTATCTTCAAGCTGGCGGAGGGTCTGAGTCATTAGTACTAAATCCTGATGTTGCTTACGTCGGTAGAAAGTATTTGGCAGCCAGCCAATTTAACGCCGCCGGTACTGGAATTAATCGTCGATGAGTTTCTTATAGTCACTGGCACCCATCAGCGAATTCCACTGCGTCTCATCACTGGCTCTGACTTTAAATAACCAGCCCTCCGAATACGGGTCGCTATTGATAAGTTCGGGTTTGTCTGCCAGCGTGCTGTTGACATCAACAATTTCACCACTGATGGGAATATAGATATCAGAAGCTGCTTTAACCGACTCCGCTACAGCGCACTCATCACCCGCGCTGAAGGTAGTACCCTCTTCTGGCAATTCAACGAAAACCATGTCGCCCAGTGTCCCCTGAGCGTAGTCCGTTATACCGACGGTATAAATACCACCCTCTTCTCTGCGCACCCACTCATGAGTTTCACAATATTTCAGTTCATCTGGCAGACTGCTCATTGCCATGCTCTCCTGTAGATAGAATATGTTGACTGTGCCCGCAGATTGCAGGCAGTACCAGAACGGTAACTTACTGCGCCATGTCCTTTCCGGACAAAACTGGAAAGATAATGGCCAGGCGTTTTACACCAGTGCCTTTCCATTGCGAACAAAAACCGGTTTAGTGACTTTCACGGTAGTACGATGATTACGTATTTGGGCCCACGCCTGGCTGCCTGCACCCTTCGGGGCACGCGCCAGAGCGATACTGCAGTTCAGTGTAGGCGACCAAGATCCGCTGGTGATCCTGCCCTCACAGGTATTACCCTGATCGTCGGTAAAGTAGACTTCCTGACCACTGCGTAAAATCCCTCTTTCATACATCACAAGGCCAACAAGCTGCTCCGTGCCCTCCTGACGTAATATCTCCAGAGCGTCACGCCCAATAAAACGACGGCCCTGCGATTGCCAGCTAACACTCCAGCCCATGTTAGCAGCCAGTGGAGAGACGTTCTCATCCATCTCCTGGCCATAAAGATTCATTCCTGCTTCCAGGCGTAATGTGTCGCGGGCGCCTAAGCCCACAGGCCGGACACCGGCGTCAAGAAGCCGCTGCCAGAATTCCGCCGCCTGCTCACAAGGGAGAGCAATTTCATAGCCAGTTTCACCGGTATATCCTGTAGTGGCGATAAAAAGATTATCCGCCTGAACGCTGCAAAACGGCTTCATTCCGGCAATAGCGGCGCACTGACTGGAGTTTAACAAAGACTGTGCTTTTTGCCGGGCGTTAGGGCCCTGGACAGCAATCAGAGCTAAATCATCACGTTCAATGATTTCGATGCCCCATGTGTCTGAAACTGAGTGGATCCATAACAGATCTTTCTCACGTGTAGCGGAGTTAACTATTAGCCTGAAAGCATGCTCCGCTATAAAATAAACAATTAAATCGTCAATGACCCCTGCCGAATCATTGAGCATAGCGGTATAGAGCGCTTTTCCCGGCTGGGCCAGCCTGGCAATATCATTTGCCAGTAAAATACGCAAAAATTCACCAACTCGTGCGCCATGGAGATCAATTATGGTCATATGGGAGACATCGAACATGCCCGCATCATTGCGCACTGAGTGGTGCTCATCAAGCTGAGATCCATAGTGCAGTGGCATCATCCAGCCATGAAAATCAACCATGCGGGCAGCACATATCTGATGTTGTTCAAACAAAGAGGTCTGTCGACTCATGTTATTTTTAACCAATTTTCTGCTTTTTTAAGAAGGATTTTCGAAATAAAAAATTGTTATATGGCTGATGAAGGTATCATCGTTTATGCCAGTTAACCATAAATAAAACACGGGTAACATTGCACTAAATACTCACCTCCGAATAACATCAGATTGATACTTTAGAAAAGATGTATTATCGATTGTCAGTTGCTGTTTTTGCGGGAAGTGAAAAAGCAAGATTATCTTCGAAAAAGAGCAATTACTGACAGTAAAATAACGCCGGATAAGGAGATATTACATTATGAAAAATAATTGTTTTTAAATATTAGGATTAGAATATTTTATCTTTTTAGTACACCCTAGTAGCAGGGCAAAGACCTGTTATGCAGCGCATCCTCAGGCGAACATAAGGAGATAATAAATCCCGGCAGATATACATTGCATGGCGCAGCACTGAAACGGCTATTTATGGCGAAAAACCCTGCCAGCATTATCTTTTGCAGCCACACTCATCATCTCTATGCCGTTACCTGTTGTATCTGCCAGACTGCCGGGACCGTAACCAGATAAAAGTAAACATATCTTCTCATTTTTTAGAACTTTCAGAAAGTAATGGTAAACAAATGTGTTATACCCTGTCGCGGTTATGGGCAATCGTCTGGTCGAACTGCTTTCCACGCTCAGGCCAGAGGCGCCCGCTCCGCAGTATCCCTCTGGCGAATTGCTTAGAAAAGGGACTAACCAACCCGAACAAGTTGATGTGTGGTTCAACAGGCTGAATGAGCTGGCCACGAAGCGGGTAAGGATTGAGAAGTCATGCATCTTTCACAGCGCAGAGTACAGCTCACCGCCAAATGAAGAACAAAAAATATAACAAAAAGCGTTCAGAATGATATAAACGGAATTAGGGATTAACGTAACCATTCTGGCAATCCTCTCAGCCCACTTGCCTGTGCCAGCAGCTGAGATTTAACACCCGGTACTTTGTCAGCCATCGTCAGCCCGATATCCCGCACCAGCTTCTTAAGCGGATTATCACCGGCAAACAGCTGCCGGAATCCCTGCATTCCCGCTAACATCACGGCAGCACTCTGTTTGCGGTTGCGTTCGTAACGCCGTAACCAGAGATGTTCACCGATGTCTTTACCTCCCCGTTGCAGACGAATAATCTCCCCTGCTAGTTCTGCTGCATCCATAAAACCCAGATTCACCCCTTGCCCCGCCAGCGGATGAATAGTGTGTGCGGCGTCGCCTACCAGTACCAGCCGGTGAGCGGCAAAATTGCGCGCAAATCTTGCCATCAGCGGGAAAGTCTGCCGCTCGCTCTCCAGTTCACACAGCCCCAGACGCATATCAAAAGTTACCGCAAGCTGCTGGCAGAATAGCGCAGAATTCATGGCGCGATAACGATTAGCTTCCTGGGGCGGAAGTGACCATACAATCGAGCAGAGATGAGGATCACGTAGTGGCAGGAAAGCCAGAATACCGTCACTGTGAAATACCTGGCGGGCGATGTTATCGTGTGCCTGCTGAGTGCGGATTGTCGCTATAAGTGCGTGCTGGTCATAATCCCAAAACGTCAGTGGAATGCCGGCCTGTTCGCGCAATTGGGAGTGTGCCCCATCCGCTGCAATCATCAGCCGCGCTGTCATCATGCTGCCTTCGTTTAGTGTGACGAACGCTTCATTATCTCCAAACGCAGACTGCTGCAACGATGCACCAGTAATCAGACTGATTTCATTTATCTGAGTGGCCCGCTCCCATAGCGCATAACGAATGACCTGATTCTCTACGATGCTGCTCAGATGCATGATACCCTGGTGGCAGTCTTTGAAGGTGATCTGCGCGAAACTGTCACGCTCCCAGACCTGCATACTACGGCAGCTGGCGGCGCGCTGCCGAATATATTCCAGGACACCGAGACGCTCAAACAAACGTTCACTGGCCGCATTAATAGCACTGACACGAAGGTGTAGCTGAGGGTCGTCCTCGCGGGGAGCACCTCCCTGCTCAAGCACAGCAACGCGCAGCCCGCCCTGCCCCAGGCAACAGGCTGCTGCCAGGCCAACCATACCACCTCCGGCAATGATGGCATCATAAGAGTGCATCGTGGCTCCTTAACGTAAAACCCATCCGAGTGTTCTGGCAACAAACTGGTGACGCAGCAAGGGCAAATGATCCATCGCTATCAGGCCAGCATTGCGCACTACAACTAACGGGGAATAACTATTAGTAAACAACCGAACCAGACCGTCGGCCAAATTCACTGTAATATCTGCATCTGACTCGCGCCGCTGCTGGTAACGCGCTAATACTGCATAACTGCCCGGATCCTCTCCGGAACGCCAGGCGGATACAAGAGTTTCTGCCAGCGTCATCACATCACGCATAGCGAGATTGAATCCCTGCCCGGCAACAGGGTGTAGCGTCTGCGCCGCATTACCTGCCAGCACAACCCGATGTGATATCCTGTGTGTTGCCTGTTTGAGCATGAGAGGGTAACAGACGCGCTGGCCTGGGTTTGAGAAACGTCCAAGGCGCCAGCCAAAATTCTGTTGTAGCTTTTGGACAAAGGTAGCGTTGTCCCAGCTGCTGATAACCTGCTGATTGCGGGACGCATGGCACCAGACAAGGGCGCATCGCTGCCCCGGCATTGGCAGTAGTGCCAGCGGCCCCTGTTCGGTAAAACGCTCGAATGCACGCCCAAGATGGGGCTCTGACGTTGTGATATTAGCTATTATCGCCACCTGATTATAGGCGTGCTGCCGGAATGTGAAATGACACGCCTCCGCCACCTGAGAACAGCTGCCATCCGCTGCTATTAGCAGGCTGCCCTGAACAGCTCCTCCCTGCACCAGGGTGACGGTTACATTGTCGTCCTGCCTTTTGACATCTTTCACTCTATCCGGACAACATATGGTCAGGCCGGGAGCCTCAGAGAGTAAACGAAACAGGCTCTGCCCAACTTTATGCTGCTCCACGACATAGCCTAGTGCAGCAACACCGTAATCACCGGCTTTAAGGGTGACAAATCCTCCATGGCCACGATCACTGACCTGTATTTCATCGATTGCCGTCGCACAAGATTTCAGATGAGGCCAGATATTTAATCCGCTGAGTTGCTGACACGTGCCCTCCGCCAGAGCAATTGCCCGACTGTCGTAACCTGGATGATACTGTGAATTCTGGGTGATGGCTTCAATCAGCGTTACTGGCATTGCACCGTCTGAAAGATGCGAGAGCGCCAGCGCCAGTGTTGCCCCGGCCATTCCCCCTCCGGAGATAATGATTCTCATCGGGACGCTGCTGCCATTAATGCTTCGATAGCATCAGGATCCTTAACGACACTATCGGTAAGATTGTCGTTACCGGAGGCATTGATAACAATATTATCTTCGATGCGGATACCGATGCCACGAAAAGCCTCAGGCACTTTAGCATCCGGCGCAATGTACAGTCCGGGCTCAACAGTAATCACCATACCGGGTTCCAGAATGCGGTCCTGCCCGGCGCCGAATCCGCTCACATCATGTACATCCAGCCCCAGCCAGTGGGACAGACCATGCATATAAAACTGGCGGACAGCACCTTCCGCAATCAGCGTATCTGTATCCCCTTTCAACAGGCCGATCGCCTGTAACATGGTTACCATGATTTGTATGACGTGCCCATTGACCTGTCTGATAGTCGTCCCCGGCCTCAGTAACTCCAGCGCCTTGTAAAACGATGCAAGAACAATGTCGTAAAGCGCCCGCTGTGCCACAGTAAATTTCCCATTAACCGGAAAAGTACGAGTGATATCAGCGGCGTACCCATGATACTCACACCCCGCATCCACCAGCACCATTTCTCCCGCCTGCATCCGGCAGGAATTTTCAGTATAGTGCAGAATACACCCATTTTCCCCGGCACCAACAATAGTGCTGTAGGCAGGGAAACGTGCACCATGGTATGTGAATTCGTGCTGAATCTCGGCTTCCAGCTGGTATTCATACATGTCGGGGCGGCAGCATTGCATCGCCCGTGTGTGAGCCCGTGCACTAATGCGCCCTGCTTCCCGCATTATTTCCAGTTCTGCCGCAGATTTAAACAGACGCATTTCATGAACAATTGGCCGCCAGTCTGTCAGGGTAGCTGGAGCCTGAAGATTATTACGTTCCCCCTGCCGTAATTGTTCCAGTGAAGAGAACACAATATCATCAGCAAAAGGGTAAAGCCCCTGAGCGTGATAAACGATGTCCAGACCACTTAGCAACAGCGGGAGCTGCCGGGCTGTATCATCCCAGGGAAGTGCACTGTCAACGCCCAGTTTTTCTAAAGCTGCCTCTTGTCCCAGACGGCGCTCTGACCAGATTTCCTGCGAAGGGCAGCGGACACGATTAAACAAAACACAACGATTAGTATTCTCACGGCTTTTGATAATAACTAGTAATGACTGCGGTTCATTAAACCCTGTCATGTACCAAAAATCGCTATTCTGACGAAATGGATAATCGCTATCCCTGCTGCGAGTGACTTCCGGTGCGGCGAAAAATAGCGCGGCACTACCTGCTACCATTTTTCTGGTTAACGCCTGACGGCGGCTGGCATACTCCTGTTGAATCATTATCGACTCCCGAATTTTTCCCTTATGACAGTGTCAGTTAATGCAACGTTGGTTTTCCCCTCTCCTCCGTTCTGTTTTTAGAACTATGAAAAGTCTCGTGGAAGAGTAATGCGGCGACGCGCACATATTCGATGACCTCCTCCAAAGACGCCTCAAGCTCCTCACTGTCTTCGTCTTCGTCTTCGTCTTCGTCTTCGTCTTCGTCTTCGTCTTCGTCTTCGTCATAACCTAACTGGCCGATAGTTTTCAGATCATCTAAGGCTTCACTAATCTCACCTGTCACTTTATCCAGTTTCGGTTGTGTCACTCCAAGCCCTAACAAAAAGTGATTGACCCAGCCAGCCAGGGCATCAGCGCGTTCATATACAGAAGCATTGTCATCATCTGGCAACAGTAATTGAAAATCTAAATCATCATCCTGAAGTGCAACAGCGATTGTGCGTTGCATCTGTTCAAGTGGTTGATTGACTGTTTGTGAAAAAGCAGCACCGTCATTAGTCAAATCCTGTACCAGAGTATGCCAGCTTTTATCGTGCTCCCCTCCGCAGAGGATTCCACTGATCAAACCATGCATCTCTGCCGGAGTCATACCAACACCCTGCTCAGCGAGTGTCGCTGCCAGCATGTTATAACCAGGCATAATATTGGAGTGGAACATAGGTTTTCATCGTCGTTGACAAAGTAACTTCATGTTATGCTAACACCATGTGCCGTGAGGATTCCAGATAAGGAGTTGGTTTCTCCTTAATTCTGGAATAGTTAATGTCGTGCCCTCGTGATCAGCCGGCAGGCAAAGCGCAGTGAGCACAATAATCTTTCAGGAAGGTGGCATGTCTGGACAACCCGTCGATATACAAATTTTTGGACGCTCGCTGAGAGTAAATTGTCCGTCTGAACAAAAAGATGCCTTAAATGTAGCGGCAGACGACCTGACCCGCCGACTACAGGATTTGAAGGTCCGCACCAGAGTGACCAATACCGAACAGCTGGTATTTATTGCCGCACTGAATCTCTGCCATGAACTGGCGCGGGAAAAAGACAAGACTCGCGATTACGCAACGAATATGGAGCAGCGTATACGAATATTACAGCAGACTATAGAGCAGGCATTAGTTGAGCAAGGCCGTATCACCGAACGCCAGGAGACCAAATTCGAGTAACACTCCAGTCCGGCATGTGATATAATTACAGAGATAGTGATATTCTCTGAGATGTTTGCAAGCGGTCTCATCCCCTGAGCCGATATTTCAACACTACAGAGTGTGACATATCACAGTTTGTGAGCATGCCCGATTATACGGGAAGCCTAATGACTGCGTCGTTACACTCACCTTGAACCACGGGTTCAAGGGTTACAGTCCGCTGCGGCATCTTGGAGATCTCTGATTTTAGTGCCAGTGTTAACCACAGCTTTAAGTAAATTTAGCACTATCTCATCCTCATCAGTACTTGTTTGCCCTGCCTGTTTCGTCCCATTCATAGCCCCACACCATACCCGGCCTGCACCTGGCTCAGGTGTTTACCTTACCCTGTTTACTTTTCTGACGCCTTATCTGTTACAGTCTGCTTTCACAATGTATATTGGGCTGAGTCAAAGGGACAGAGGAGTACAGATGGCATGACCTGTGCACTAGAGCATCATCGTCGTGAGAAAATCCGTAAGCAGATGCGCCAGCGGCGTCGTGCGCTCAGTAATGAACAGCGGCAGCAGGCGGGAGAGCAGATTGCCAGACATGCCATGGATTTCGCCCCTGTCCGTACTGCGCAAAATATCGCAGTATTTTTGGCCCATGATGGAGAACCTGATACAAGCCCCCTGATTGCCCGGCTCTGGAACGAGAAAAAACAGCTCTGTATGCCTGTTTTACACCCTTTCTCTCGTGGGCAGCTGCTGTTTTTGCGCTATACCCCGGATACTGTATTAGTCAGCAATCGCTTTGGTATTCCCGAACCTGCACTGGATATTCGTAACCTGGTCCCCCTGAATACGCTCGATCTGATATTCGTGCCGCTGGTTGCGTTCGATAATCATGGGCAGCGCCTTGGGCAAGGGGGCGGCTTTTATGATCGCACCTTACAGAACCGGAGCCAGTATTCTCTTCTGCCAATCGGGCTGGCGCATGATTTTCAATATATCCCCACCCTGCCCCGAGCCACATGGGATGTCCCGCTTCCAGTATTGATCACCCCAGCGAAGTTATGGCAATGGGAATCGATGAGAGCTGGCCCGCAGGAAAATAGTGATGTAATTTTTTAAAATTTTCTGCTCACCATGCCATTATTGCTACGCTACAGACAGTAAGTGGCGTGATGGCAAGCCCCTGGGCATCCGGTCTGAATGGGCTGTCTATCAGCCTGCCGCTTCCTGTCAGTAGAGCAGACGGGCACGGATTGTGCCTGGGATCGTTTTCATGAGCTGAAGCGCTCTGTGTGATGCCTCCTGACGGGCATCAATATCAATAACAACATAACCTACCATCGCGCTGGTTTGCAGATATTGTGCGGCAATATTAATTTGCTGATCGGCAAAAATCTGGTTGATTGCCGTCAGCACACCCGGACGATTTTCATGAATATGCAGTAAACGACTGGCAGATGCTCCATGAACAGGCAACGATACCTCAGGGAAGTTAACCGCTGAGAGCGTTGAGCCATTATCAGAATATTTTGCAAGCTTACCTGCCACTTCAATGCCAATATTCTGCTGTGCTTCCTGGGTAGAGCCACCGATGTGGGGCGTCAGGAGAACGTTATCAAACTCACGTAATGGAGAATCGAAAGGATCGCTGTTGCTGGCTGGCTCAGCTGGAAATACATCGATGGCTGCCCCCGCCAGATGTTTATCGGTAAGCGCCTGGCACAAAGCGGGGATATCTACCACAGTGCCGCGGGAGGCGTTGATTAAAAGTGCGCCTGGTTTCATCATCGCCAGCTCTCTGGCACTGATCATATTTTTAGTCGATGGCGTATCGGGAACGTGCAGACTAATCACATCGCTCATATTCAGCAGATCGGAGAGATGCTGTACCTGAGTAGCATTTCCAAGAGGAAGTTTATTTTCGATATCGAAGAAAAAGATATGCATCCCGAGGCTTTCGGCCAGCACCCCCAGTTGCATGCCAATATGGCCATAGCCGATGATTCCAAGTTTTTTACCCCGAGCCTCATAACTGCCTGCGGCTTGTTTACTCCAGATACCACGATGTGCCTGCGCATTGGCCTGCGGAATGCCCCGTAGCATCAGTAGTAATTCACCTATTACCAGCTCTGCAACAGAGCGGGTGTTGGAAAAAGGAGCATTGAAAACCGGAATTCCTCTTTGAGCAGCAGCGTTAAGGTCAACCTGATTAGTGCCAATGCAAAAACAACCTACCGCTACCAGCTTCTCTGCTACAGAGAAGATCTCCTCATTCAGATGAGTACGGGAACGAATACCAATAAAATGCACATCGCGGACAGCTGCCATCAATTCTGCATGATCAAGGGCAACTTTATGGAATTCGATGTTGTTGTATCCAGCCGCACGCAGGTTATCCAGCGCATTTTGGTGAACCCCCTCAACCAACAGAAATTTAATTTTGTCTTTATTCAGTGAAACCTTTGTCATTTCCCTACCCTATTTCTACCTTTTGTTGGCGGTATACGAGTCGCTGACAGACACCAGCCTCAACTCACCATAATCAAATTACGTCTGAAATTAGGAAAACGATTAATCAGACTTTTTGTGCAGATCATTTACACATGAGTAACGTTGGTATGTACAGTAAAAATTTTGCCTGATCAGGCGGAAATACCAATTGCGAAGAGGTTTTAGCCATAATGCGGCAAAAGCTAATACGCTGCCCACAGCAATAACGGCTGTCCGAAAATAGAGCGTCGGATAAATCTGGTATTGAAAATAGTCGGGTAGTACCCAAAGTAACCCCGCCAGTAATCCGATGCCGATAATACCCCAGCCTGTTGGGGAGGAGATCACAACCAGTTTAGGCATAAAATACTTCCTGTAATTTAATTGCTATTGTGATAACCACTAAATACTAGTCCCGACAGGCGACAATAACTTTCATCCCATTGATGTTGTAGCACGCAGCCGGGCAGCAATTGCCTGCACGGCTGCAAAAATTTAATTAAGTCAGGCAATCGTATGATATGGCACGATGAAAGCGACAGCCTGACTAGCCGGGCGGCATAATATCACAGCCCGTCTATACTCTGTTGTGATTATTGGTACTATTTTGGCAACTAAATGTGAGAAAGTTTGAGTCTTAAATCAGAGAAAATGAGCCCGGTGTACTCACTTCACTATCTTTTTTACCCCTTGTGGTGTCCCAATCAATGCCACATCAGCTCCTCTGGCAGCAAACAATCCAACGGTTACCACTCCTGGCAATGCATTTATGGTTTGCTCCAGTTTACAGGGCTCAGTAATAGTTAAGTTATGCACATCAATAATGATGTTGCCGTTATCTGTCACCACACAGCGACGGTACTCAGGTACGCCTCCTAACTTGCTCAATTCGCGACTGATATAGGTGCGTGCCGAGGGAATAACCTCTACAGGCAGGGGAAACTTACCTAAAATTTCCACTTGTTTAGTCTGGTCGGCAATACAAATAAATTTTTCTGCCACCGCCGCAACTATCTTTTCTTGTGTCAGCGCGGCACCTCCCCCTTTAATCATCTGCATCTCATTGTTAATTTCATCAGCCCCATCAACATAAATTGCAAGCTGCTCTACCTCGTTAAGATCAAAGATGGGGATGCCCAGACTTAACAGCTTTTCTGTAGAAACTTTAGAACTGGATACTGCCCCCTTAATCTGATCTCTGACTGAAGCCAGCGCGTCGATGAAAAAGGCAGCCGTCGTACCCGTTCCAACACCTACGATCGTATTGGCGGTAACATACTCAAGTGCGGCCCAGCCGACATCTCTTTTTAATTGATTTTGTGTCATAAGTGTTAAACCCGTGCTTCTGATAGCTGACATTAGTATAAAGAACTCTTCTTTGAATTACTTCTCTGCTTTTACCATAATTAATTTCAGCCAAAACCTGTAAAGTGGCCACAGAGCTCTGCCTTGCTCGGCAGTATCGGAATGAAAGCAGAGCGTGTCTGCATTAGTTTTCTGCCATTCGTTTGACCATGTGCAGCCAGCATCAATTACATTTCAAGGAGAGCGATTACGCGAATGAAACGCCCGGATTATCGTACGCTTCAGGCTCTGGATGCTGTAATCCGCGAACGCGGTTTTGAGCGTGCTGCCCAGAAGCTCTGTATTACACAATCAGCAGTATCGCAGCGTATTAAACAGCTTGAACATACCTTTGGCCAGCCTTTACTGGTACGCACCGTTCCCCCCCGCCCGACAGAACAGGGGCAGAGGCTGTTGGCATTACTACATCAGGTCGAATTACTGGAACAAGAGTGGCTTGGCGATGACAATGGCGGAGTCTGCACACCACTGTATCTTTCACTAGCCGTCAACGCTGACAGTCTGGCAACGTGGTTGCTACCTGCGCTGAAAGACGTTCTGAGCAATTCTCCAATTCGTCTCAATTTGCAGGTTGAGGATGAAGGCCGCACACTGGAGCGTTTACGCCGGGGGGAGGTTGTTGGCGCTGTCAGTATTCAATCACAGCCATTACCCAGCTGTCTGGTTGATAAACTGGGCGCGCTGGATTATTTGTTTGTCAGCTCTGGGGATTTTGCCCGCCACTATTTCCCAAATGGCGTCACACGTTCTGCACTGCAAAAGGCACCTGCCGTGGCTTTTGATCACCTTGATGATATGCACCAGGCATTTTTACAGCAACACTTCGGGCTGCCGCCGGGAAGCGTGCCGTGCCACATTGTCAACTCCTCAGAAGCCTTTGTACAACTGGCGCGTCAGGGGACCACCTGTTGTATGATCCCGCATTTGCAAATCGGTAAGTATCTGAAATCGGGCGAACTGGTTGATTTAACACCGGGCCTCTGGCAGCGGCGGATGCTTTACTTACACCGCTTCGCGCCAGAGAGTGGGCTTGTACGTCAGGTCACCAGTGCGTTGATCTGTAGTGCCAGACGTACCCTGCGTCAGGATGACCCCACCCCATAATAAGTAAAGACGAGGCAGGATAGTCTGTCTGGTGGTCCGGTTACTGCGTCAGATTTAGCTGGAATACCACATCAACCCGATCATCAAAATGGATACTTTGCTGTTCATAGGTCTCTGACGCTGAGTTTGAAGCTGCCGTTGCAAAAACCCGCATCACTGGCGCTGACTGGTAATTGCCACCGTGGTAGCGAATGCTGTAAACCGGACCCAGTTTTGCATTAAATCCTTTTGCCAGCACTGAGGCCTGATTGATAGCATCTTTGATAGCCAGCTCGCGCGCGTTATCACGATACTGTTGCGGGTTAGCTACTCCGAGCTGTATAGAATGAATCTCATTAAGACCGGCTTTCAACGCTCCATCGAGCAGATCGCTTAGCATATCCAGTTTACGCAAGGTTACTTTTACCTGACGGGTAGCCCTGTACCCTTTGAGGTGCGATTTGCCGCCTTTCGAGTAATCATACTCGGGTTCAGTACGCAGATTAGCCGCATCAATGTCCGGCTTTTGAATACCCTGTTTTAGGAGAAGATTAAAGTACTCCCTGACTCTGGAATCAGCTTGTTTTTTGGCCTCAGCCGCCGTATTGGCAGAAACATTAACTTCTATACTAAGAGACGCAATATCTGGAGTAGCATCAACACTTGCGTAGCCAGAAGTCATTACATGAGGTCCATCAGGAAGGTCGGCTGATTGTACAGTAAAAGAGAGCGCGCTAAGCCCTAGCATAGTAACGCATGCCAGTGTTTTAATCATGAAATTATTCCTCCATCTGAAAGTTTTCAGTTTCCATTTTACCGGACTCTGATTCTTACTCAGGCTGTAATAAAAATATAACATTATTCCTGTGCCCTGTGCTAATCAGTATGATATTAGCACAAGTTCTGTCTACGCCGACTAAAGGAGGCTAACCATCCAGCCCCATTAGTAGTGCAGAAATCTACCATAGCAAAAGCGGCTCCTGTAAACAGACCGGCCGGGAATTATCTTAATAATTTTGGTTAAATAATACTCATCGGTAGTGCCCATATATCTGCGGGAGGATAGAAAATGACAGAGGCAGGTAGTGGTTTATTTATGCTGCGGTGATTAACGGGCGCTAATGCGCCCGTTGAATGAATGTCTGCGATTATTCCCATCAGCAATAACTGCCTTATTGCTGATGCAGGTGCACATCCATCTGAGGATAAGGAATGGCAATTTTATTAGCATCCAGGGTGCGCTTAAAGTTTGCCATCATGTCCCAGTAAGTTTGCTGTAGATCGCTGCTTTTGCTCCAGCAACGCACCACAAAATTAACCGATGAACTTGCCAGTTCATTAAGCCCGATCTGGATCCCCATATTATGCAGTACCCTCTCTTCGGCATTAACAACCTCGCCCAGGAGCTTCATCACCTGATCGATATCTGCTTCATAAGATACGCTGATAACAAAATCGTTACGACGCACTGGTTCACGGGAAAAATTGACAATGTTGCCAGAAAGGATTTTACCATTAGGTACAACAACTATTTTTCCATCGGCAGTTTTGAGAGTGGTTGAAAAAATCTGAACACTTGTAACGACGCCCGTCACACCAATATCAACAGTTTCTCCAGTACGAAATGGACGAAAAGTAACTAATAATACCCCGGCAGCCAAATTAGAGAGCGATCCTTGCAATGACAGACCTACCGCTAAACCCGCCGCACCCAGCACAGCAATAACTGAGGCAGTCTCTACCCCAATCCGACTAAGTGAGGCAATCAGGGTAAATGTCACTATGGCATAGCGCATCAGTGCCGAAATAAAATCAGCCACTGTTGCGTCTACACCTCGGGAAATCATTATTTTATTAACGGTGCTTCCGAGAATTCTCGCCACTGTTAATCCAATCAGCAGGATGATAACTGCGGAGACAATATTCACCGTATAACTTAGCAATAATGTCTGATTCTTCACCAGCCAGTCGCTAAGTTTACTAATGTGATTTACTACGTCTAAATCTTCCATTCAGTTTTCTCCAATTGTCAAATTTATTAAGGACACGAAACTAAAGGAAAGAGATCGAGGGAAAAATGGTCAGCAGTAGCTTTTAAGGAACTTAAGACAATTAACCCACTCCCGACAATACCAGAATCCATTGTCAGTCAGACATGTTCCATTTATAGTTTATTAAGATATGATGACTACTTTAAACAGAGATGAAATAGGCCCTGGACAGCCTTAGTACGATAACAGAGCCAGATAACCGTATACTCTATCAGATATTTACTGAAATAGTTCTTTTTATCAGAGGATTAACGCAGAAAAAATAACACAACAGGCGCATGCCTATTGTGTTAGAGGGATTTATAACACATTCACTGCATTTAACTCATGAAATGCCTGCTCCAGACGAGCAATCATCGAAGTCTGAGCATGGCGCAACCAGACGCGTGGATCGTAATATTTTTTATTCGGATTATCCGGCCCTTGCGGATTACCCAGCTGCGAATGAAGATAACCTTCATTTTTCTGATAATACTGTAAAACCCCCTCCCAGGCTGCCCACTGAGTATCAGTATCAATGTTCATTTTTACCACACCATAGCTAATCGACTCTTTGATTTCATCAGCCGATGAACCAGAACCACCGTGGAAAACCAGATCAAGCGTGTTGCCGGGCAGATTATGTTTCTCGCTAACATAGCGCTGAGAGTTTTTCAAAATTATCGGTGTCAGCTTGACATTGCCTGGCTTGTAAACGCCGTGGACATTACCAAAAGATGCAGCGATGGTGAAACGCGGGCTGATAGCGCTAAGTGCAGTATAAGCATAATCGACGTCTTCCGGCTGCGTGTAGAGGGCGGAGTTATCAACATGGGTATTGTCCACACCATCTTCCTCACCTCCCGTCACTCCCAGCTCAATTTCCAGAGTCATATCCATTTTTGCCATGCGCTCTAAGTAGTTACCGCATAGCTGAATATTTTCTTCCAGTGAGTCTTCCGAGAGGTCAATCATATGGGATGAAAATAGTGGTCTGCCCGTCGTTCTGAAATGCGCCTCGCCAGCATCAAGCAATCCGTCGATCCATGGCAGCAATTTCCTGGCGCAATGATCAGTATGCAGAATGACAGGAACGCCATAGTATTCAGCCATCAGATGAACATGTCTGGCACCCGAAATAGCCCCAAGAATGGCGGCGTTCTGTGGCCGGTCAGATGTTAAGCCCTTGCCAGCAATAAACGCAGCGCCACCATTAGAAAACTGAATAATGACAGGCGCTTTGACTTTAGCGGCGGCTTCCAGAACTGCATTGATGGAATCTGTTCCGACACAATTAACCGCAGGCAAAGCAAATTTGTTCTCTTTTGCTATTTTGAAGATTTTCTGTACGTCATCGCCAGTGACAACGCCTAGTTTTACAACATCAAAAACTTTAGACATGATAAGGTATCCTGTATGGTCAGCCATGGATCCCTTCCGCTTTCCGGCACAGTGCCGGAAAGTTTACAGGTATTATGGAGAAGATATGTCCATCATAGTTGTGGTGCTGGGCATAACCGGTTTAAGAGATGGTTTATGCTTTTGCCCGTGCCTCCAGCATCGCAACAGCTGGTAGTTTTTTGCCTTCCACAAATTCCAAAAACGCACCACCACCAGTAGAAATGTAAGAAATTTTATCTTTGATATTAAATAAATCTATAGCCGCCAGAGTATCACCCCCACCGGCAATTGAAAATGCGCCACTCTCTGCAATAGCATGAGCAACAATTTCTGTCCCACGTCGAAAATTAGGGAACTCAAAAACACCAACCGGGCCGTTCCAGAGTATTGTTTTTGCCTGTTTTAATAGCGTAGCCATTGCATTTGCAGTCTCGTCCCCAAAGTCCATTATCTCCTCGTCATCACCGATTTGACTTACAGGCTTCATAACAGACGGCGCAGTTTCAGAAAACTCCTTACCAACCCGCGAATCCACGGGGACCGGAATATGGTATGCATCACGCAGTTTTCTGGCTGCATCAACAAAATCCGGCTCATATAATGACTTACCTACTTTATTGTCGATAGCTACAAAAGTGTTAGCAATACCTCCACCAACAATCACGGTGTCTGCAATTTTCACCAGAGAATTGAGTACATCAAATTTTGTAGAGACTTTAGAGCCCCCTACTACCGCTATCATCGGGCGCGCGGGGCTTGAGAGTGCCTTACTCAATGCTTCAAGCTCAGCAGCCAGCAACGGACCAGCACAGGCAACAGGTGCGAACTCAGCAACCCCATGGGTAGAAGCCTGAGCACGGTGAGCTGTGCCAAATGCGTCCATCACGAATACATCACACAGTGCCGCATATTTTTTGGCCAGCGTATTATCGTCTTTCTTTTCACCAACATTAAAGCGGACATTCTCCAGAACTACCAGCTCACCGACGGCTACATCAACACCATCCAGATAATCTTTAATCAGACGAACCGGCACAGAGAGTGCTTCGCAGAGATAGCTGACTACGGGCTGCAAAGAGTACTGCTCATTATACTCTCCTTCAACAGGGCGACCTAAATGTGACGTAACCATCACCTTAGCACCACTCGCCAGTGCAGCCTGAATGGTTGGCAGTGAAGCGCATATCCGGGCATCTGACGTGACCTTCCCCGCGCTGACAGGGACATTGAGATCGGCGCGGATCAGTACCCGTTTCCCCGCCAGATCCAGGTCAGTCATCTTAATTACAGACATGGTAAATCCTCTCATTAATTCTCTTAATTTTGGTTGACACGTCCGGGCGTCACCCCAATCATCAGAGCCTGCCTGTAGCAGGCGTCTGGTTAGCTACGCTCTGTTTCGTTATCACACTAAAGCAACATTTTGACCAAATAATCATAAAATCGCTTTTGCTGTGTTCACCACATTATCGACGGTAAAACCAAACTCGTCGAATAACCTTTCTGCCGGTGCTGACTCGCCAAAGGTTGTCATTCCAATAATCGCGCCATCAAGCCCCGTATATTTATGCCAGTAGTCCGCGCTGCCTGCTTCGATGGCAACTCTCACTGTCACCGCCCGGGGCAGAACAGATTCACGGTAGCTCTCTGGCTCTTTATCGAAGGTATCTGTAGAAGGCATTGAAACAACGCGAACGTTAACCCCTTCACTACTTAATCTGTCAGCAGCAGCAACTGCCAGCGCCACTTCAGACCCGGTGGCAATCAGTATTAGCTGAGGCACCCCTGAGCAATCTTTGAGGACATATCCTCCCCGCGCCACGCTGGCAAGCTGCTCAGGGTTACGGGCCTGCTGTGGCAGATTCTGACGGGAGAATATCAGCGCGGTTGGCCCCTGTTTACGCTCAATAGCATATTTCCATGCCACAGCCGATTCCACCTGATCGCACGGCCGCCAGGTACTCATGTTTGGGGTACTTCGTAAGCTGGTTAATTGCTCAACCGGCTGGTGTGTCGGACCATCCTCGCCCAGACCGATGGAATCGTGAGTGTATACCATTATTTGGCGGATTTTCATAAGCGCTGCCATACGCGCTGCATTGCGGGCATACTCCACAAACATTAAAAAAGTGGCAGTATAAGGCAGAAAACCACCATGCAGCGCAATGCCATTCGCAATCGCAGTCATACCAAACTCACGCACGCCATAGTGAATATAATTGCCCGCCGCATTCGTGTTAAGCGGTACCGCGCCAGACCACATGGTGAGATTGCTCGGTGCTAAATCTGCCGACCCCCCCAGATACTCTGTCAGCATGCTGCCAAAACGTTCTATAGTATTCTGCGACGCTTTTCGGCTGGCGATATTTGCCGGATTAGCCTGTAGCTCCTGAATGAAGTTTTGTGACTCTGCCTGCCAGATTTCAGGGAGTTCACCGTTAATTCGGCGCTGAAACTCAGCGGCCAGCTCAGGCCATGTTTTTTGCCAGGAGCTGAACGTCTCCCGCCACTGTGCCTCTTTGGCCCGACCAGCTTCCCTTGTATCCCACTCAGAATAGATTTCATTGGGGATCTCAAAGGGGCCATAACGCCATCCCAGCTGTTGCCGGGTAAGTGCGACCTCCTCTTCCCCCAACGGTGCACCGTGCACATCGTGGGTTCCTGCTTTGTTAGGGGATCCAAAACCTATCACTGTCTTACAGATTATCAGTGAGGGTCTATCGGTAACGGCTCTGGCAGTTTCAATAGCTTGTTTGATCGACTGTGCATCATGACCATCCACATCACGAATGACATGCCAGTGATAAGATTCAAAACGACTGGCTGTGTCATCGGTAAACCATCCCTCAATATTCCCGTCGATAGATATGCCATTTTGATCATAGAAAGCAATCAGCTTACCTAGTTTGAGCGTGCCAGCCAGTGAGCAGGATTCATGAGAGACGCCCTCCATCATGCAGCCATCCCCCATGAAAACATACGTGTAATGGTCGACGATGGTGTGCTGAGGGCGGTTGAACTGGGCCGCCAGCGTGCGCTCTGCAATCGCCATACCTACCGCATTAGCGATTCCCTGGCCCAGTGGCCCGGTCGTTGTTTCTACGCCAGGTGTATAACCATATTCTGGATGCCCTGGCGTCTTAGCGTGGAGCTGGCGAAAATTTTTGAGCTCGTCTATTGGAAGATCATAACCGGTAAGATGCAGTAAGCTGTAAATCAGCATCGATGCGTGGCCGTTAGAAAGCACAAAGCGATCGCGATTTTCCCAGTCAGGGTTGGCAGGATTGTGATTGAGAAAATCACGCCATAATACCTCTGCAATATCCGCCATACCCATCGGGGCACCGGGATGGCCCGATTTAGCCTTCTGAACAGCATCCATACTTAATACGCGAATTGCGTTGGCAAGTTCTCTGCGAGATGACATGTTTTACTCCTGATAAGAATCGAATGCTTTACCCTTTTTACACTTAAGGAGTAATCAACTGGCAGGCAAAGCGATAAAAAGTTGTTGCACAATGTACCCGAAATTGGGGTGTAATGTATATGTTTAGCCGGGTAAACCTGCCGTGTTAACTGAATGCTATGTATGCATACTTTTCACCAGAGTCGGGGATTATGCTGGAATGGTGAGCAGAGGCATCATGTTTTTTTGCAATAATTGCTGCAATGCAAAAACAGGTCTGCGTGCACGCCGTCATGCAGATGACGGGACGGTCGCGCGGGTCCTAACCGCTTCATCTGGCAATGTTTTTTATTGCAGTAGAAGTGACAGGAAAAGTATTGCACCGGTGGTTATTTTTAGCTGGGGTATCATAATAAATGATGCCAGACAACACCAGTACAACAACGTGTTACCGGCATCGTGGCAGAACAGGCGCCTGTGGCAACGCCTGAATGGAATTTTTACGGATGGTAGTTAACCGCTTATTCATAAATCATGTGGTTATCACTTACTGCCAAATATACCTTTCAGTACCCTGCCTATATTTTCGGGTTTAAATATTCCATCCGGACTGGCTTTATCAATCAACAATGGCAATGCGCTCTGTAACTGGCTCACGGCACCCTTGGTATTAGTCCCCAGCTTATTCGCCAGTGTCTTAAGTTCACCATCACTAAAAGCGTTATGCAACTGGCTGGCATTGACTGGTTTGTTGGTTCCCTTACCCAGCCACGACCCAACAACCGCGCCAAGACCGCCTTGCTGTAATCTCTGCATTAATATCCGAAAACCACCCAGCTGGTCTATCCACTGTAAAATAGTCCTTAAATCAAGGCCGCCACTACTCCGATGTACGTCCCGGTACGCTTTAGGGCTCACCTTCCTGTACGCATATTGGATACCTTTATATTAGCACTCCTTTGAATACCATATTTAGTAGTCCCATTAATGCCCCCCTGACGGTATGATTTCCGTCCGTTTGCAACTAATCATTTTTTGCAGGCAACCTCCAACACCGCAGATATCAGGTAATGACCGGCAGGCTGCCACCAAATGTAACTGACTGTCCGGGAGGATGACTTCATTATTCATCCCCCTGCACTGTTCATTATTACTAGTATAGCCTAGTAGCGCCTTTACCATGGTGACGGCAGGGCGGCCTTTATATCTGTTAACCCTCTTCCAGATAGGTGTACCCGTACAACCCGTTTTCGAACTCGCGTAAAAATTGCGCACCCAGTTCTGCATCAAGATCGCTGCGCTTCACCTGATTATGGAAAAGAGTTAGCAGGGAGCTGGGGTCCAGTTGCACATATTTAAGCATGTCTGCCACCGTATCCCCCTCATCAGAAAGTTGTGCTATCACTTTGCCATCTGAAGAGACCCACACATCAACGGCTTCTGTATTACCAAACAAATTGTGCATATTGCCTAGAATTTCCTGGTAAGCCCCCACCATAAAAAAACCAACCATTGGCGGATTGTCAGGATCATAATCGTACATCGGCATAGTGGTAGCGATGCCATCGCCGTCGACATAGCGCTCGATGGCCCCATCGGAGTCACAAGTAATATCCAGTAGCACAGCACGCCGTACTGGTGGAAGATTGAGTCCTTCCAGCGGCAGCACCGGAAACAGCTGATCAATACCCCAGGCATCTGGCATTGACTGAAATAAAGAGAAATTGACGTACATTTTATCAGCCATGCGTTCCTGCAATTCGTCGATTATTGGCCGATGAGCCCTATTACAAGGGTTAAGACGCTGCTCAATGTGGCGACAGATACTCAGATAGAGCTGTTCTGACCACGCTCTCTGGGTCAAATCATAATGTCCCTGAGCATAACCTGAATGAATATCAAAAAGGTTTATCTGGCTGTCCCGCAGCCACTCCCGCAACGAACGCAAATTCTCTGGCTGGTGCATATCCTGCCAGGTTTCCCACATGCTCAATATGGGACGTGGTGCAGACCTGTCCGGCGCAGATGGAGTGCCAGACTCACTACGCTCAACACCAATGACATTAGAAACTAACACCGTATGGTGAGCAGTCACCGCCCTGCCGGACTCTGTAATGACGGTTGGATGAAGCAAATTGTACTCTTCACAGGCATCACCTATTGCCCAGATTACATTATTGGCATATTCATTCAGCCCGTAGTTTACTGAACAGTCCGATTGTGAGCGAGTGCCTTCATAGTCAACCCCTAAACCGCCGCCAACGTCAAAGCATTGAATCTTAACGCCGAGTTTGGCTAATTCAACGTAAAAACGTGCTGACTCGCGCACGCCTGTCGCAATATCACGAATGTTGGCCATCTGAGAACCGAGATGAAAGTGAAGCAGTTGCAAACTGTCCAGATGTCCCGCATCACGCATGATGTCAACCAGTTGCAGCACCTGCGACGCTGAAAGACCAAATTTTGATTTTTCTCCACCACTGGTCTGCCATTTACCCGATCCCTGAGAGGTCAGACGGGCACGAATACCCAGTCGTGGAATGACATTGATGCACTCAGCCTCTTCCAGCACTAGTCGCACTTCAGACATTTTTTCCAGCACCAGGTACACTTTATGGCCCATTTTTTCACCAATCAGAGCCAGTCGAATATACTCTCTGTCTTTATAACCATTACAGACAATGACTGAATGCGTCATACCAGCATGTGCCAGCACGGCCATAAGCTCTGCTTTGGAGCCCGCTTCAAGGCCGAGTGGCTCTCCTGATGCTATCAGCGATTCGATAACCCGTTTATGCTGATTAACCTTAATGGGATAAACCAAAAAATAGTCGCCGTTGTAACCATACGCATCACGGGCACGTCTGAAAGCCGCGTTTATCGAACGCAAACGATGTTGCAAAATTTGCGGAAAACAGAACAGAGCGGGTAACCGCTGCCCCTCTTTTTCCCGCTCTTTTACCAGCGCAGTCAGGTCAACCTGCGCCTCGGGTACATCCGGGTCTGGACAAACACTGATATGCCCCAATTCATTGACCGTGAAATAACTGCTGCCCCACCAAGCTATATTGTAAGTTTTTAACATTTTACTGGTGTGTTTATCATTCATTGCCATCTCCTGTGTGGCTTTTACACGGTTCACAAAGCGAGAATTACCCGTTGTTGTTTAACTGCATCAGACAGATCGGTGATACAATTTTTATTGTCAGATTCAATCAGACTGATCATGCCCTAATGCCTGTGATCAATTAATGCTCCGCCAGTCAGCTCAACGAGTTGTCATAAGTTGCGCTAAATTTTACAGCACTAGGATGGATATTCTGGCAGCACTTAAATAAATAGTATAACTGTAAGTCAGCAGAATGAGTGTTAGCTACTCGTCTTAAGTTCAGCTGAAAACACGACACTCGAATCCACTGGTAGTTATTGCCTGAAAATAATATAACGATGCAGATAAAACAATCATAAATAATGAAGTATCTACAGAAGAAAAGAGGAAATCTTACTTTATTATATCTTCCCTCCCCTGGGCATGAGATGAACATGAATCTATTAATAATGTTAACTCTTTCTACTTAATAGTTATTATGTAAATAAAATTATTGTTTCCGCAATGCGATTTAGAATGTAAATAATATTTGATAAAAATTAACAAATAACTATGGATTTTTATTATTCCTAAAAAAATATTTTAGTGTATAACAGCATTATATAAACAATATCTCTGCTTACTGAGACAGTTCAGCAGAAAAAATACAGCAAAACGAGTTCTGAATTATGAGAAAAATCTTAAAAAATATTCTGCTGTCAATTTGATCAATAACAGCTATAACCGACGGATTATAATATGATTTATTACAACGTATTACACCCTCAGAGTAATAGCCGGATTTTCTCCCCTGCATTTCAACAACGTAACGGTAAAATTTTACAACTATTAAATGAAATTAAAACCCTGGCTAAAAAATGCTGGAAATTAAGTCAAGGGATAATTTAAAATGGCCGTCCAGATGTTGATCCGTCTATACTGATTAACTCCCAAGGCTCCAGAATAGCATGTTGTCACAGCGTTTGTTTCTGGAGTACCGGGTATTGCCATTTGCGGCATAATCGATCCATATCACCCGAACATACTGAAAGGTAAAGAATTTAATGGCCAAGCATCTTTTCACTTCTGAGTCCGTATCAGAAGGCCATCCCGATAAAATCGCTGATCAGATTTCTGATGCAGTACTGGATGCTATCCTCAGCCAGGATCCACGGGCACACGTAGCCTGTGAGACCTATGTTAAAACTGGCATGGTACTGGTAGGAGGGGAGATTACTACTTCAGCCTGGGTTGATATCGAGGACATCGTACGTAATACCGTCAAAGAGATCGGTTATACCCACTCTGATATGGGATTTGACGGCGATTCCTGCTCGGTTCTCAGCGCGATAGGAAAACAGTCTCCGGACATAAATCAGGGTGTGGAGCGCTCCAGCCCTCTCGAACAGGGTGCTGGCGATCAAGGCCTGATGTTTGGTTATGCCACTAATGAAACCGATGTACTGATGCCGGCACCCATCACCTACGCTCACCGTCTGGTCCACCGTCAGTCTGAATTGCGTAAGAATGGCAAGCTACCGTGGTTGCGTCCCGACGCTAAAAGCCAGATTACCTTTCTCTATGATAACGGGAGCATCAAAGGCATCGACGCTGTCGTACTCTCTACGCAGCATGATACAGAGATTGACCAGGAGACACTTAGAGAAGCCGTAATGGAGGAGATCATTAAACCTGTTCTCCCGGCAAGGTGGATCAATTCACACACCAAATACCACATCAATCCAACAGGTCGCTTCGTTATTGGTGGGCCAAAGGGCGATTGTGGACTCACTGGACGCAAAATTATCGTAGATACTTACGGCGGTATGGCGCGCCACGGCGGCGGCGCGTTCTCGGGTAAAGACCCCTCCAAGGTGGATCGCTCAGCCGCTTATGCCGCACGCTATGTAGCAAAAAACATCGTTGCGGCTGGACTCGCTGAACGTTGTGAAATCCAGCTCTCTTACGCTATTGGTGTGGCGGAGCCCACCTCAATCATGGTGGAAACGTTTGGTACTGAAAAGATCTCTGCCGATCAGCTAACTCTGCTGGTACGTGAGTTCTTTGACCTCCGTCCCTACGGCCTTATCCACATGCTGGATCTGCTCCGTCCTATCTACCGTCAGACGGCTACCTATGGCCACTTTGGCCGTGAATCGTTCCCATGGGAGAAAACAGACAAAGCGGCTGCACTACGTGAGGCCGCCGGACTGTAAGACTATTGACCCGGCAGAGGCCACTTCTTCCGGCTGGCTCTGCCCGGTATCACAAATAATTTCTGCACTTGGTTTGCATCACATCAATTTCTGTAGCTCAATTATAGTGTGTCTGGAAACAATTCACACACTATGATAATTGCACTGAATGTCATTGCTTCTACAATAAAAAAGCGTCATCTCACAACATTCGCATCTTCTGTGAAAACTATTTTATTAATGCGATGTTGCGCAAAAGACACCGTACTAAACAAAATTTTAACTATTAAATAGCGTAACAATTCAATTTTCCCCAACGGAGGCGGTGACATGGCTAATAATAAAAAAAGTGGCCGGAGCGCAAATAAAACAATGACCTTCTTTGTCTGTTTTCTGGCAGCACTGGCCGGTTTGCTGTTTGGGCTGGATATAGGTGTTATCGCAGGCGCGCTAAAGTTCATCACCATGGAATTTGATATTACTACCCGGCAACAGGAGTGGATCGTCAGCTCCATGATGTTTGGTGCCGCCGTAGGTGCTGTAGGTAGCGGGTGGATCTCTTCGCATCTTGGCCGCAAAAAAAGTCTGATGGTAGCGGCAGTATTGTTTGTTATAGGATCATTACTCTCCGCGCTGGCGATAAACCCTGAAATGCTAATTTTCGCGCGGGTAGTACTAGGTCTGGCCGTGGGGGTAGCCTCCTATACCGCACCACTCTATCTTTCTGAAATAGCCCCGGAAAAAATTCGAGGCAGTATGATCTCCCTCTATCAACTGATGATCACGATAGGTATCCTCACCGCCTACCTTTCTGATACCGCCTTCAGTGCCTCCGGGAATTGGCGCTGGATGCTAGGTATCATCATCATTCCGGCACTTCTCCTGCTCATTGGTGTTATCTTTCTGCCAAACAGTCCGCGCTGGCTCGCCGCAACAGGAAACTTCCGTGATGCGAAGCGTGTTCTCGATCGTTTACGTGACACCAGCGAACAAGCCCGCAATGAGCTGGAGGAAATCCGCGAAAGCCTGAAAATCAGACAAACAGGCTGGAAGTTATTTCAAAGTAATAATAACTTCCAGCGCGCTATGTTACTTGGAATTCTTTTGCAAATAATGCAACAATTCACAGGTATGAACGTAATTATGTACTACGCGCCAAGAATTTTCGAAATTGCAGGCTTCAGTAATACCAGTGAGCAGATGTGGGGAACGGTCATTGTTGGGTTAGTTAATGTGCTTGCTACCTTTATCGCCATCGCTCTGGTTGACCGCTGGGGCCGTAAACCCACACTGATTCTTGGCTTTTCAGTCATGGCTGTTGGAATGGGCACGCTGGGTTCTATGCTACAGCTCGGTATCGACTCCCTGACAACACAATATCTCGCCATCGGAATGCTGCTGATGTTCATTGTTGGCTTTGCCATGAGTGCCGGACCGTTAGTTTGGGTACTATGCTCGGAAATTCAGCCGTTAAAAGGGCGTGATTTTGGTATTACCATCTCCACTGCTACTAACTGGATAGCCAATATGATTGTTGGCGCTACCTTCCTTACCCTGCTCGAAAATCTGGGCAATGCTCAAACCTTCTGGATGTATGCCATGCTTAATGTCCTGTTTATTCTGGTAACTATAGCGTTAGTTCCCGAGACCAAAAATGTCACACTGGAGCATATTGAACGCAATCTGATGCAAGGCAGAAAACTACGGGACATCGGTCAGTAAATAAATCTGTCATCAACAGTGCCGGGGTATCTCCTTTTAATTTAACGAGTTTGCGACTATCCTTATTGCCACGAAGTCGACCCGTATCCCGGCCCTGCTTGAGCAGCAGATAATACGCTCATTACGTGAAAATCTGCATAAAGCCAATACACGTCTGCGACGTAATTACCCCGAACCACAACTGAGTTATCTGCAACGGGGTAAAGTCGCGGGTTCTGCCTGGCTGGAGAGGTGGCAAATCCGCCTGGATCCCGTGCTTCTGAAGGAAAATCAACAAGCTTTTATTGAAGAAGTAGTGCCTCATGAGCTGGCACATCTGCTGGTGTGGCAGTACTTTGGCCGTGTAGCGCCCCACGGCAAACAGTGGAAGTGGATGATGGAGAGCGTATTAGGTGTTACCGCACGCCGGACACACCAGTTTGCAACCACCTCAGTAAGCGGCCAGATTTTTCCCTACTACTGCCGTTGTCAACAGCACTACCTGACCCTGCGCCGTCACAATCGCGTAACGCGAGGCCAGATCTGTTACCGCTGCCTGCGTTGTGGCGATACTTTGCGCGCTGCATGAATTTTGTTCTGCTATAAAGACTATTTGAGCCCAATTGTTATCATTTCTGAAACCGTACCTGCATAATATGATTTTTTAAAAATCAGCTGGAGTTATTTAGAAATAATGGCGTTCAAAAAATCAATAGTTACACTCATTCTGATATTTCCCTCCTTCCTGGTTACAGCGCAGAACGGCCACTTCAGCCAGAATAGTTTCTCTGAAGCCAAAATCTATGCTGCAAAAATTAATGCCGAGGCGCCAGGATCATTTTACTGTGGCTGCCACATTACCTGGGAAGGAAAGCATGGAGTGCCCGATCTTAACTCCTGTGGCTACAAAGTACGCAAAAATGAACAGCGAGCCCATCGTATCGAATGGGAACATGTGATGCCTGCCTGGCAGTTTGGGCACCTGCTCTCTTGCTGGCAGCAAGGCGGGCGTAAAGCCTGTGCTAAAGATCCCCGTTTTCGTCATATAGAATCCGATTTACACAACCTGCAACCGGCAATTGGTGAAGTAAATGGGGATCGCGGTAATGCAATGTTCAGCCATTGGGAAAGCAACAGTACGCAATACGAAAATTGCGGAATGAAAATAGATATGAGATCGAATCGCGCAGATCCCCCTGTCAGAACCAGGGGTACTATTGCCCGCACCTATCTTTATATGCGTGATCGTTACCGAATCAAGTTACCTGCCCGGCAAGTCCGGCTCTTTGACGCCTGGAATCGGCGCTACCCACCTGACGCCTGGGAATGTAAACGAAATCAGCTCATCACACAGGTACAGGGGAATAGCAACACCTGGATCGAACGAGCTTGCCAGTGATCCGGGCCCTCCCCTACACTATGGGTCACTATCAAAACCCGCCGCGTTCAATGCGGTGAAACGCTTTTTGGAACTCTATGCGTATACCCCGCATCTATCACCCCGGCGACATAACGCCGGGGAGCGAACTAGCCCTCACTGATGAAGCATCGGGCCATGTCGGTCGTGTTCTGCGCATGAAAGCTGGTGATATGCTGACACTTTTTAATGGTCAAAATCTGACTTTTGCTGCTGTGATTACCCATGCCGACAAAAAAAATGTCAAAGTTCGGGCAGAGAGTATGCAACATCAAAATAATGAATCTCCCCTTCACCTGCACCTGGGCCAGGTAATATCACGAGGAGAAAAGATGGAGTTCACCATCCAGAAGGCAGTTGAGCTGGGAGTAAGTGTAATAACACCACTCTGTTCTGAGCGTTGTGGCGTCAGACTGGATTCTGAGCGTCAGGCAAAGAAAATTCAGCAGTGGCAAAAAATTGTCATTAATGCCTGCGAACAGTGCGGGCGTAACTTTGTGCCCTCAGTCCAGCCAATAACCACACTTGCCGCATGGTGCAACCAGCCAGAATCCGGGTTAAAGCTCAACCTCAATCCACAGGGCCGGATAAGCATAAACACGCTGCCTTCATCAGTAACAAGATTACGCCTGCTTATAGGCCCGGAAGGTGGGCTGAGTGATGAAGAGATAACTCTGGCGGCCCGGAAAGACTTTACCGATATCATCTTAGGACCACGCGTGCTACGCACAGAAACCACCGCCCTGGCCGCATTAGCTGCATTGCAGTTACGTTTTGGCGATTTGGGCTAGTTAACCCACAGATCCCGGCTTATGCTGACAGCGAGCCCGGCTTTAGGAGAGAAACTGTGATTAAGTTAGGTATCGTAATGGACCCCATTACAAAAATTAAGATTAAAAAAGACACCAGCTTTGCTCTTATACTCGAAGCTCAGCATCGCGGTTATCAAATTCATTACATGGAAATGAGTGACCTCTATTTACATCAGGGGGTAGCTCAGGCCCGGACGCGGATACTGAGTGTCGAACAAAATGAGGAGAAATGGTTTAGTTTTGGTAGTGAACAGGAAATCGACCTGTCCGAACTTGACGTAATATTGATGCGCAAGGATCCTCCCTTCGATACCGAATTTATTTATGCCACTTATATTCTCGAGCGTGCTGAAGAAAAAGGAGCCGTTGTCGTCAACAAACCGCAAAGTCTTCGTGATTGTAACGAGAAATTATTTACAGCATGGTTTCCAGAGCTAACCCCCGATACTCTGGTCACACGAGAGGCCAGTCGTATCCGTCAGTTCTGGCAGCAGCATGGAGATGTGATCCTCAAACCTCTGGATGGAATGGGCGGCTCCTCTATCTTTCGTGTGAAACATGATGATCCCAACCTGTCTGTAATTATTGAAACCCTGACTGATCACGGGCACACTTATTGCATGGCCCAGAAGTATCTGCCAGCAATCACAGAAGGAGATAAACGTGTGCTGGTGGTGGATGGCGAACCTGTGCCTTATTGTCTGGCACGCATTCCGCAAAGTGGCGAAACCCGTGGCAATCTGGCAGCTGGCGGACGAGGTGAAGTTCGCGCACTAACAGAGAGTGACTGGGAGATAGCGCGCCGTGTTGGACCAGTCCTGAAGGCAAAAGGCTTATTTTTCGTTGGCCTGGATATTATTGGTGACAGACTGACTGAAATTAACGTTACCAGCCCAACTTGTTTGCGTGAGATTGAAGCGGCCTGTACTCTGTCCATTAAAGGGATGTTGATGGACGCTATAGAAAAAAGAATTAAATAATTGATTTATAAGGTGTTATAATGGTTGCTGTGCTGTTATGCCAGTAACTCCCAACCCGTGAAGACTCGATTTTGATAATGAATTTACAGCATCATTTTTTGATTGCGATGCCAACAATACGAGACCAGCTATTCAGGCATTCCGTGATCTATGTCTGTGAGCATAATGCTGAAGGCGCCATGGGGCTGATTGTCAATAAGCCAGCAGAAAATCTCACAATTGAGACTGTTCTCAGGCAGCTTAAAATAGCCCCTTCTACGGGCGAACCACGGGTAAGCATAGATAAGCCGGTATTTGCTGGCGGGCCCCTGGCAGAGGATCGCGGTTTTATTCTGCACTCGGCCCCTGATTGCTTTGCTGCAAGCGTGCGTATTTCCGATAATACGGTAATAACCACTTCCCGCGATGTACTGGAAACACTTGGTACCGCACGACAGCCTCAGCAGGTTATTGTTGCACTGGGTTATTGTGGCTGGGAAAGTGATCAGCTTGAAGATGAAATCCGCAATAATATCTGGCTCACTATACCTGCCAACAGTCATATTTTGTTTCAGACACCAATTGCCGAACGCTGGCGAGAGGCTGCTCGTAGCATCGGGGTAGATATTCATAACATCACCAGCGAGGCAGGCCACGCCTGACGGGTCTATGAGTTTTTTACTGGCTTTCGATTTTGGTACTAAAAGTATTGGTGTTGCGGTAGGACAAACCCTCACCGGCACCGCTAACGCACTGACAGCCATCAAGGCTAAGGATGGTATACCAGACTGGCCGATTGTAGATGCACTGCTAAAAGAGTGGCAGCCTGCCGCCGTGATAGTGGGGCTGCCGCTGAATATGGACGGCAGCGAACAACCGCTAACTCTGCGTGCTCGTAAGTTTGCCCGGCGTCTGCATGGTCGTTTTGGCGTTCAGGTTGAACTTCAGGACGAACGCCTAAGCAGCGTTGAAGCCAGAGCAAATCTGTTTGAGCACGGCGGGTATCGCTCTCTTAATAAAGGTAATGTTGACTCTCACTCAGCAGTCGTCATTCTGGAAGCGTGGCTGTCAGCTCATCACCAGCAGTAATCAGGCCAGCCCGGCAACGTTGTTCAAGGCTCTGGCTGAAAGTCTGCATGCCAAACCGTGAGCCTGTTTGCAGCAATCCTGCTATCTGATGCGTCTTACCTTCACGAATCAGGCTTGATATCGCTGGTGTTTTCACCAGCACTTCAAACAGAGCAATTCGAAGGCCCTGACCGGAAGGCACAAGCCGCTGCGCAATGACCGCCCGCAAACTGCCCGCCAGTTGAGTGCGGATCAAGGCTTTTTCTTCTGCCGGAAAGACATCCAGCAGACGCTCAACAGCCTGTGCAGCACCGCGAGTATGCAGTGTAGCAAGGACAAGATGGCCAGTTTCGGCAGCTGTTAACGCCAGACGAATTGTTTCACCATCCCGGAGTTCGCCAATCAGAATCACGTCTGGATCTTCTCGCAGCGCACTGCGTAACCCTTGCGAAAATGAAGCGCAGTGCGGGCCAATTTCACGCTGCTGTATCAGGCTGCCGCCACTGTGGTGAATAAATTCAATGGGATCTTCAAGAGTAATAATATGCTGCTGCTGATGCTGATTGATGCTGGCGATCATTGCAGCAAGAGTAGTGGATTTGCCGCTGCCTGTAGCCCCCGTCACCAGTATCAGGCCATCCCGCTTAAGTGTTAATTGCTGCACAATCTCCGGAGCCTGAAGCTGCCCCAGATCGGGGGACGGTTTCAGGAATCCGCCTCACCGCCAGCGAAAGACCGTACCTTTGCTGAAAAAAATTAACCCGCAGACGGATTCCACTGGGTGTAGTTATTGCCAAATCAACTTGCCCCTGATGCACCAGAAGCCCGTTCTGAACACTGTTCAGCCAAAGACTTGCAAGCTGTTCCAGCTCTCCGGCCCCGGTGGATGGCTGATTTTCTATGAGCTCGAGTATCCCACCACGGCGCCAGCGCGGGCGGTGTCCACTACAGAGGTGCAGATCAGCGGCATTATGCTTTACACTAAGCTGCACTATTTCATCAAACTCCATATAACCTCCCGACTATGACTTTTATTGCTAACAATCTAACCCAGGTCCGTCAGCGAATTGCTGATGCAGCCAGACGTTGCGGCCGTGATCCCAAAGAAATTACTCTGATTGCCGTCAGTAAGACCAAGCCTGCGAGCGCAATTGAAGAAGCAGTGCGCGCAGATCAATTCAGCTTTGGTGAAAACTACATTCAGGAAGGATTAGAAAAGATAACACAGCTACAGCACCTGGCTCTGGACTGGCATTTTATTGGCCCGGTGCAGTCTAATAAAAGCCGCCTGGTGGCACAGCATTTTGCCTGGTGTCATACTGTGGATCGCGTCAAAATTGCCCAGCGTTTAAACGACCAGCGTCCGGATTGCCTGACTGCACTAAATGTGCTTATTCAGGTCAATATCAGTGACGAAACCAGCAAATCTGGCATCATGCCCGAGGCAATACCCGACCTGGCGCGTGAAATAGCACGTATGCCGCGCCTGCGGTTACGCGGTCTGATGACTATTCCTGCTGTGGAAAGACTTTATCAGCCTCAGCTGGCAGTATGCCTGAGCGTGGCCGAAGCTTTTACAGAACTTAAGAAAAGCTACCCGTTAGTCGATACCCTCTCACTTGGAATGAGCAACGATATGGAAGCCGCTATCACTGTTGGTAGTACTATGGTACGTGTTGGCAGCGCAATATTCGGGGCACGGCATTATGCCTGATCCTTTATAACAATCATTGAGGATACTAATGAATACATTGACTTTTCTGGTCAACACCATCATTCAACTGTACGCCATGGTACTTTTATTACGCATATGGATGCAGTGGACACGCTGTGATTTTTACAATCCCTTTTCACAGTTTGTTGTCAGGCTCACTCAGCCAGTCGTGAAACCTCTACAACGAATACTTCCGGTAGTAGGGTCCATTGACACAGCCTCTCTGTTGCTTGCATTTATTCTCTGCACAATAAAAATTCCAGTACTGATATTACTACTGGAGGGCAGATTTATTTCGAGCCCGGCGTATTTGCTCATAGGTATACTGACACTAATGAAATATGCCGGTCTTCTGGTGTTTTGGATAATCATTCTCCGTTCTTTAATGAGCTGGGTAAGCCAGGGGCGGAGCCCTGTGGAGTATGTGCTGATACAACTTACAGAACCACTTATGGGGCCAGTTCGCCGCTTGTTGCCTGCAATGGGTGGGGTTGATCTGTCAGGAATGGTAGTCATTTTGATTCTTTACCTGCTGAACTATATTTGTATGGACATGTTCCAGTTATACTGGTATCAGATTTGATTCTCTTAAGTCCCGGAGCAACCAATTGAGAAAAATCGTTCTGGCTACCGGCAATCAGGGTAAAGTGGCTGAACTGGCCAGCCTGCTGATAAGTAGTGGTTTCGATGTGGTTGCCCAGAGTGATCTGGGCGTTGAATCTGTTGCAGAGACTGGCCTGACATTTGTTGAAAACGCGATTATCAAAGCCCGGCACGCTTCAGCTATGACAGGGTTACCTGCCATAGCCGATGACTCAGGTCTCTCTGTGCGTGCGCTTGCCGGGGCGCCGGGCATCCGATCTGCACGTTATGCAGGGGAGCAAGCAACAGATCGTCAGAATATCGATAAACTACTGAAAGCGTTACATGGTGTAGCAGATAATGAACGTCAGGCGGCATTTCATTGTGTGCTAGTTTATCTCCGGCACCATTATGATCCAACCCCGCTGATTTGTACCGCCAGCTGGCAAGGCGAGATTACCCGTTCTGCCACCGGTGAAGGTGGTTTTGGTTATGATCCGATATTCTACGTCCCTTCTGCCGGCAAAACCGCCGGAGAGATGAGTAAAATCGAAAAGCAGGCTGTCTCACACCGTGCTAATGCATTAGCACAGTTATTAAAAGCATTACGCCATGACTGAATTACCACCGCTTAGTCTTTATATTCACATCCCCTGGTGTGTGCAGAAGTGTCCTTATTGCGATTTCAATTCTCACACCCTCAAAGGGGACCTGCCCCGTTTAGCCTATGTTGATCATTTGCTGGCCGACCTCACGCAGGATCTCTCCCTGACAGCACACAGGCAGATTCACTCAATTTTCATTGGCGGCGGCACACCCAGTCTGCTAAACCCTGAAGCACTGCAAAAACTCCTCGATGGCGTTCGTCTGCGGTTTACGCTGGCATGTGATGCAGAAATTACTCTCGAGGCTAATCCCGGCAGCGTCGAGTCAGCGCGCTTTAGTGGTTACCACAGGGCTGGTATCAACCGTATTTCGCTTGGCGTGCAGAGCTTTAACCCTGCGCATCTTGTCCGACTGGGGCGCATTCATGACGCCGATGAAGCAGTACACGCCGCCACACTGGCCGCTAAACTAGATCTGAAAAGTTTCAATCTGGATTTGATGCATGGCCTTCCTGATCAGACACTCGAACAGGCTCTGGATGACTTACATCAGGCTATTGCGCTGAAGCCACCTCATTTATCATGGTATCAGTTGACCATTGAGCCCGGCACATTATTCGGCTCCAGACCGCCGGCACTGCCAGATGATGAAGCACTCTGGGCAATCTATAGCGAGGGTCATCAGTTACTGATCTCAGCAGGTTATCAGCAGTATGAGACTTCAGCTTATGCTTTGCCTGGCTACTGCTGCGCACATAATCTTAATTACTGGCGTTTCGGTGACTATCTCGGGATTGGCTGCGGGGCGCATGGCAAGCTGACCCAGCCGGATGGGCGAATCCTGCGCACAGTAAAGACCCGCCATCCACAGGGATATATGCAGGGGAGATACCGTGATCGACTGCACGAAGTGACAGACTGCGATAAAGCATTTGAATTTTTTATGAATCGCTTCAGGCTGCTGGAACCTGCGCCGCGTGATGAATTTAGCCGCTATACTGGTCTGGAGGAACATACTATCCGGAAACAGATCGAAAGAGGGCTTGCATCGGGTTATATCACCGAGAACGCTACTCACTGGCAGGTCAGCGAAAAAGGAAAGCTATTTCTTAACCCGTTGCTTGAACTGTTTCTGGAAGACACACAGACAGGACCTGCCCGCTGATGAAAACGCTACATCTGCCATAGCATCTGTTTCATCAGCTATTATTGCCTGTCGCACAGTCCCGGCAAGCTGCATATACTTACATGCACCTTCTGCTTTCAGGTTCGGGCTAAGGTATTAAGGCGATTTAATCCCGGCCATCAAATCACTATATTGATTCTCTGAAAACTTAGCTATATTGCAAACTTCCTGTCCAAACTTTTGAAACTCCTGCTGCCGGGTGTTCCATACAGACGTAACCTCTTGTTGCAATTCATCAATATCACTGAGTATCGTATTTAGCGGATGATTATTGTCATTCGCCAGATTTAAACCGATCTCATTAAAACCATCCCGCAATATTCCCCCTACCGCCTTTTGTATCAGTTGTTCACTTTGCTGGTGTATCTTGACAAGCATCTGATGATGGAATATCAGATCATATCCACGATGCTCTATTATTCGGTCCATCTGTTTACGGAGTTGCAAGTCCAGATTAACGAGACGGGTGCGAACACGGCTCTTCTCACCTAGTTTACAGGTGACAATCTTGTCCAGCGCCTGCCGGCTAATCTCTATTTGATGGTTAGCTTCCTTCTCTATCCATGGAAGATCACGGCGTAGCTCTGCCTGATAATCTGCTGCTTTTTTGCGTAGTTCCGCGTCAATCGGAAATAGTCTTCCATTAGACTTTATGTCACCCTGCTTCGAAATTTTGATTTCACCACTGGGGCTGATCACTCGTACATACTCTGGTGCGATCACTATATCGTTTCGTAATTTAACGTCGCACTGATAATCCGCCTGCGCCCGGCTGGTAATGCACATTAACATGGCCAGCACCAAAGCTTTACCCCTCATACCGACTCCTTGATTTAAAAGAATAAGCACTCAATAGATACTCTGACAGATTAGCGAATCTTATTTATACTCTGCTGAAACGCCAGAAATCATTTTTCCCTCATACAACAGAAAGATATCAATATCGAACGAGTATCCACGGCTATTTGATCCTTGCAAACAGAATATCCCAGACATTGTGGCCCAGACGCTGGCCCCGTCGTTCGAACTTTGTCATTGGCCGGAAGTCAGGTTTAGGAACCCAATCTCCAGTCTGCGAAAGATTACGATAACCATCAATATGACTCATTACTGTCAGCATATGTTCTGCATAGGCCTGCCAGTCTGTCGCCATATGAAACTCACCACCTAACTTCAGTTTGCGCATCACTAACCCGGCAAAAGGAGGCTGCACAATTCGGCGCTTATGGTGACGTGCTTTATGCCAGGGGTCTGGGAAATAAAGCTGAACCCTGTGCAAGCTGCTGTCAGGAATCATACTGGCAAGCACCTCAACCGCATCATGACAAATAACCCGCAGATTATTGATACCTGCCAGCTGGGCAGCTGCCAGGCAGGCACCAATACCCGGAGTGTGTACCTCGATGCCAAGAAAATTTAGTTGGGGATTCTCCTGTGCCATCGTCACCAGTGAAGCCCCCATCCCAAACCCCACTTCCACTACTACTGGTGCCGAATTACCAAAGCACGCACAAAAATCCAGCGGTTTTTCAGAAAATTCAATGCCAAATACCGGCCAGTAATTTTCAAGGGCGTATTGCTGCCCTTTCGTCAGACGCCCCTGCCTGCGTACAAAACTGCGTATTTTCCTTACCCGATAACCCTTTTCATCAAATTCGGATGAAACGACATTATCAATCATGCTTATGCCTGTGTTTTACAATGATGAAGACTGGGCATTATGCCCGGCATATAACAAAACTTAAAGATGGTGCCTCCGGCCATTCAACTACTCTGGCTTATTATGCGGACAATCGTGCAATACATTCTGACAATCCCAGAATCTGTGATATCTGTAGCAGTTTGATGTAAGGTTGCGGTTTACAGCCACAGATAGCTGTGCTGGAATCTCGTGCAGTGATTTAATACCGGGAACTTAATTCAATGATAGCTGATGCCCAGTTTTCGCAACAGGTACTTACGTGGTATCAGCTTCATGGCCGCAAAAACCTGCCCTGGCAGATTGAAAAGACGCCTTACAAAGTGTGGCTTTCTGAAGTGATGTTACAGCAAACTCAGGTCACCACAGTTATCCCCTACTTCGAACGTTTTATTGCGCGTTTCCCAACCGTAAGCCTGCTTGCGGCTGCTCCGCTGGATGAAGTGTTACACCTATGGACTGGTCTTGGCTACTATGCCCGTGCACGTAATCTGCACAAAGCAGCCAATGTTATTATGGAGCACCACCATGGCGTTTTTCCTGATAATTTCACAGCTATAGCAGCCTTACCCGGCATTGGTCGCTCAACGGCGGGCGCCATCCTCTCCCTGGCTTTAGGTCAGCACTATCCCATCCTTGATGGTAATGTGAAGCGGGTACTGGCCCGGTTTTACGGTGTTTGCGGCTGGCCTGGGGAAAAAAAGGTGGAACAACAGCTATGGCATATAAGCACCAGCGTAACGCCCACAGCCAGAGTTGATGAGTTTAATCAGGCAATGATGGATCTGGGTGCAATGGTGTGTACCCGTTCACGCCCCCGCTGTCAGCTCTGCCCATTAGCTGACGGTTGCTATGCCCGTACTCAGAATAATCCTTGTGCCTGGCCCAGTAAAAAACCAAAGCCCACTCTGCCTGAACGCACCGGCTGGCTATTGCTTATGCAGCATGGCAGCGATGTCTGGCTGGAGCAACGCCCACCCACGGGATTATGGGGCGGGCTCTTCTGCTTTCCGCAATTTAGCAGCCACTCGCAACTGACTGTCTGGATGGAGCAGCGCAAACTTGATATAAAAGGGGCCCGTCAACTCATCGCTTTTCGTCACACTTTTAGCCATTTTCATCTCGACATCATTCCAGTCTGGTTAGAATTATTCGAAAGCCGTGTTCTCATGGATGAAGGTGCGGGTCTCTGGTATAACTTAATCCAGCCACCGCCAGTAGGTTTGGCAGCCCCTGTTCAGCGCCTGTTAAAACAGCTGTCACGCCCGCTCTCTGCAATAAATGAGGAAGAATAATGACCAGAACTATTTTTTGTACATTTCTGCAACGAGATGCAGAAGGACAGGATTTTCAGCTTTATCCGGGAGAGCTGGGTAAACGTTTGTACCAGGAGATCTCCAGAGAAGCCTGGCAGCAGTGGATGAGTAAACAAACAATGTTAATTAATGAAAGAAAACTCAATATGATGAATCAAGAGGATCGCAAAGTGTTGGAACAGGAGATGATCAACTTTTTGTTTAAAGGTAAAGAGGTTGATATCAAAGGCTATACACCGCCAACAAAATAATCTTTCTGCCCCTGACAGCCGGGGCCATTTTTTGGGCAATGCTTCTGACAATGAAAAAACTACTCAGCTTGCTTATTATCGCACCAATGTTGCTTTCCTGTACCAGCAAAAAGAACACTTACCATCCTGAATGGGTGAAAGATACCAATGGCTTTGATATTTTGATGGGGCAGTTTGCCCACAACATTGAGCAGATATGGGGTAATAATGAAGTTCTGTTAGCAGGCCCAAAGGATTACGTTAAGTACAGTGACAATTATTACACCCGCAGCCATATCAATTTTGATACTGGCTCTATCACCATAGAAACCATCGCCGGAACCGATCCATTTGTCACTTTGCGCCAGGCGATTATCACCACACTGCTTATCAGTGATGAACCGGGTAACGCTGACCTTTACTCAGATGCAAACGACATCAACATCAGCAAAGAACCGCTGCTTTACGGCCAGGTGCTCGACAATACCGGGCAGCCCATTCGCTGGGAAGGACGAGCCGCAAGTTTTGCTGATTATCTTATTACAAATAAGTTACAAAAACGTACCTCTGGCTTGCATATTATCTGGTCTGTTACTATTCCGATGGTGCCAAATCATCTGGATAAGCGGGCACACAGATATCTGCCTTTAATCCGCAGGGCGTCAGAGAAATATGGCATAGATCAATCGCTCATTTTGGCGATTATGCAAATAGAGTCCAGCTTCAACCCCTATGCAGTTAGCAGTTCAGATGCACTCGGTCTGATGCAGGTAGTACAGCACACAGCCGGGGCTGATGTCTTTCGAATGAAAGGTAAGTATGGTAATCCAAGCCGCCGCTATCTTTTCGATCCTGAAAATAATATTGATGCTGGCGTTGCTTATCTTGCGATTTTACAGAGGAATTATCTGGCGGCGATCGATAATCCGGTATCACGACGTTATGCCGTAATCAGCGCCTATAATAGTGGAGCAGGCAGCGTAATACGCCTGTTTTCTAATGATAAATCTAAAGCCTTTGCGCTTATAAATACCCTTTCACCATCTGAAGTTTATCAAAAACTGACAACCAGCCATCCGTCAGCAGAATCAAGGCGCTACTTATATAAAGTCACTTCTGCACAACGAGGCTACTGGCGATATTAGCTGCTGATATTTTACCGGGATACCGTGAGGGGCCTACAGTAACAACCCCTGCACGGCCTGGCAGTGGTGCCTGGTGGACTGTACCCAGAACCAGCGGTGGACGATAGTGATAGCTGAATAATATGCCTGTACGAAATCAGGGGCCAGGACTGAACACAAAACGGCCAGAATCAAGACATAATGAATGGACAAGACCCGGCTAGTTCCACAATGTTTGGACGGAATAAAGTTAATTTAGTATTTTTATTGTGATCATCGTACAAAAATAATCGCTTCTCTATTTAATTTTCATCTTAAATAAAGTCTGATATTTATATTAATGCATTAATTATACTCATCGAAAGTAACTATTTCTTTTGGTGTGTTTATTATATCAACTAAGTGAGGTTCTGACACTATCTGATAAATTAAATAAATGTAAAAAACTAAACAGCATTCGTTATTTTTTTGGTAATTAACAGAAATACTATCTCCTGGAACATATATCAACGAGGTTATTGTGGTGCTAAAGGAACTTGCCCTAAAAACATTATTAACTCATCCCAAAATACACACCCGGACACGTACCAAAACACGCAGGATACTCATAGAAGCTGCTGTCAAATTATTCAGTGAAGGATTATTCCCCTCTATTACAGAAATCGCACAGCAAGCAGAGCTGTCCCGTGCTACCGCTTACCGCTATTTTCCTACTCATGATGCACTGGTTTGCACTATCGTTGCCGAAACACTAAAGCCAGTCAAACAATGGAAGTCCTGCCAGACTGACATCAGCGCCCGAATTGATGATCTGTTATCTTATACTTTTCCTCACTTATTCAGAAATGAAGGCGCACTTCGGGCGGAGATGCACCTGGCATTGACAAAATGGGGGCAGGCAGGCAGGATGCCTCTTCAGATCAAGAGCATCAGGTTAACGTTAATGATCGCATAAATGTACTACGCTAGGCGGTGACCCCCCTGCAACATAAATTACCAGCCGAAGATATCGAGCGAGTTATCCAGGCGCTTTCTCTAGTCTGTTATTCCGAGATCATTCTGGTAATGAAAGATATCTGGGGATTTGATAATCGGAAAGTAGAAGAAATTGCTAAATGGGTTGCAAACGCCATCATCAGCCATGCCCAAAGAAATGCTACCCGCTGAGGACATGAATAATTAAATGCATTTCTAAAAATTTCTTACTGGCATTCAGAACCTCTAAGGCAGGCTTTCAAAGCGCATAAACTGCTGTCCTGAATACGCAATAGTTGTCGCGTTTAAACTCAGCGCTAAAGAGAAACTATACCCTCCAGTGCACTCAGTTGATATGTGGCGTAATTGACACGTGCGGATGTTACTAATTATGGTGAAAAAGCACGCTATCAGCCTCTGCAATGCAAAAAAGCATTTGACGCGATATTACCACCAGGGTTAAATGCGGCCGTTGCCCGGATAGCTCAGTCGGTAGAGCAGGGGATTGAAAATCCCCGTGTCGGTGGTTCGATTCCGCCTCCGGGCACCATGCACCAGAACAGCGCAGTCAGGAATGCGAAACAAGGTGCATTAAGGCAGATATATTTTTACCCACTGCCTTCTCTTCGATGTTATCCTTTTTGAAAAAGCATTTGCAGTTAGCCGCCCCCTTTTCGCAAACGCTGTGAGAGTGACAGCTCACTGTCAGCTTATCAGACACCGCACTCATTCCCTGCATCTGTATATGTGATAATTTCTGCTCCCGCGCTTTCGGGTCCGCCATCTGCTTTTATTCCATTATCTGCGCCCTAAATTTTCATCAAAATAAGACCAGCAAAGAAAATTATGTTGAAATGCTGTCTGATAAAGCAGCTACAGGAGGCTTTACTATTGATACTTACACAGGAAAAGACAAAATATGATATTCGGTAAATGAAATACAAAAAAATGCAAACCTTATACGACATTGTCAGTAAAGGCTTGCATTGTATTTTTTATCTTACTTTTTAAATAACAGTCAGTAAACTTCCTGTATTTAAATTTCCTTGGTGTTAGCTAAATTGGTAATACAGTTTACGCGATCAGGTTCTATACGTTCCGAACTGGTCAGAACTATACTATACATATCAGGTCAGATCTAAGTTGTACTTAGATGTTGTAACAACCTGACTAAAAGTACAGGTTGACTGATTTTTTATGGGGGCTTCCGATAGAAGGAGAACTAAAGGCTATCTTTTATATTATGAAATATTAGTAACAGATAGCATTGATAGCCATACTTTCATAATACTCTATTTATAAATACTATACTGTATAATATGCATCCAATGCATTGATTTTATTATTTTTATCAGGCTCTGCATAAGCAGATAACCTTTTCTCTGTACTCTTCTGATACTTCCTTTTTCAGACAGTAATATTTCCCAAACCACAACCTTTCGTTATCATCAGCACCAGATTGCTGGTAGCGGTCAGTTTGCTGATTCTGATTTCCAGTACAATAAAGATAGTTCATTCCCGCACATTAGAAAATCTCTCATATTCCTAATTTTATCTCCATTGCATGATTTAAGAGCAGATCTTCACTGATAAGTCCCCCTCCGTGCTCTTACCCGTCAGGAGTATCACAACGGAGATACTTCTACACAGGTGCTATACCAGCCCCCCGTGAATCCAGACACATAACTCTGCCGCTACGAGTTTATCTGACTGCGACAATACAGATAGTACTTCATTTATAAGAGCCATTACTTAGGGCAGGCAAAATCATTCATAGTGAACTTTAAATATAATGCATTGATTTAAATAAATATTTTTATATCAATTAGCGATATCCTGACACAGTCAGACAGACTGCACCCATTTTAAAGGGAAAATATTCCCGACAGCTTACAAACCATTATCAAAAACCACATCAATACACAGTATCGGGCAATTCAGTACTTCATATCTCAAAATAAAAAACCTGACCATCGTTAACTTATAATTGGATTTACTTGTGATAATTAAAGACAACTCTTGTCAGAGGTTACGGAAAAGGCAGTCTGAACAAGAGATAAGCGCTATGACGTTTTTTGTCTCTGTTCCTGCAATCAGAAAAACCTAGCTTTATGGAGAGTCACATAATTTTTAGCCCTGAATCTCTCAATCATCTTAATTGTACACATGATGCAAATAGTTATTATTATGACCTTTTTTGTAGCTTACTGAACAAATAGCAGCCTAGTTATTTTTCGTTCACCAATTTAGGTTTAACCTTTGTTAAATATTCTTAATATTTTAATTGAACTAGGTTGGTACATTGTGATTAACTATCGAATATATGATGATGTTATCTTCAGATACTAAAGCCGAGGAGTAATATATCCTGTAATAATGATCATCTGTTTAGATGATGAAATGTGCTTTTTGGGTATAATAACCTGCTACATTATAGTGATAACTTATTTAAACCTCTGGAAGCAGGACAATGACATCAACAGAAAAGTTTTACAACAATGTGATCATTAACAATTATATAAAAATGTACCTTGAGAGGAATCTTAGCAAAATCGGTGATTACTCATATGCATATGTAATAGTTAAAAAGAATAATCCCTCACTTTTTTCAGCTATATCGAATTATCCAGATAGCTGGATTGATATATACCAGAAAAACGCCTATCAGTTTACAGATCCTGTCGTGCTATACGCGCTGAACCGTTTTGTACCCTTTTTGTGGAACGAAGATATTTTAATCAAATTAAACATGAGATTGAAAAAAGTATTTTATATTGCCAGAAAATATAATATTGTCAACGGCTACACAGTGGTTCTCCATGATCATGACAACAACTTAGTGATGCTATCAATTTTAATAGACAATATTAATGAAGATAGAATTGAATATGAGATAAAAAATAATCAAGATAAGTTACAAATGTTACTTTTATACACTCATGATAAACTTCTTTCTTTGTATGAAAACATGAATAAGAAAAATAATCTTAATTATAAGAGGGAACTTCTCACCAATCGCGAAAATGAAATTCTTTACTGGTCAAGTATGGGAAAAACTTATCCGGAGATATCCGCTATTTTAGGAATTACTATAAGAACAGTGAAATTTCATATTGGTAACACTGTAAAAAAACTTGGCGTCTATAATGTTAAGCAGGCAATAAGAATTGGTATCGAATTAAATATCATTGATTCTGTTGACTGAAATATATTTAGTTATTTAATAGGATACCAATGAATTCAAAAATTCGTAAAAAATTTACTGTAATATGCTATCCAATCTTCTCGACACTCACGCGCTGCTTGCAAACAGAAGCAGATAATTTACAACAAAGAGGCCACCTAACCAATGGATCTCTGGAAAACTCATCATTTTTGTTTACAAAATCAATAAGAATATTCTGATTAGCTGCATCTACTGGTAGCTGCAATAAATAAAGCCTCTCTTTTTCTCTAAATAAGCCTTCAGCAAGTATAGTCAGTTGCCAGCCCGAAGACTTGATTATCCTTAACATTGCTTTATTCACAATAGTTAATATTCCATCGTAGCCATGAGCCTTAGTGTAATTCAATACTGCAAGAAAAAGCATTGTGCTGATAGAAAACTGACTAAAGTTATCGTCCTGAGCTCTGTTTTTGTCAACAAAAAATCTGCTGGATTCGATAAAATTACCTTTGGGTAGCTCTAATTGACCGAAACATTCAGAAAAAACTCCAGTGATCATGTTCGGGTACTCTATTTTTATTAATCTCAGGCTACATATCATCTTTCCGTTATTTGTCCCAATCAGGTAAGTTGTATGGTTACCGTCATACTCATCATATTCAAGACCATTTATACAATTTACATCCCAGCGTAATCTTTCTACAAATACTCTCTTCCTGATAGTAAATAGCTCCTTTAATTGATCATCGGTCATTCGTGTATAGGCAGTATCAATAAATTGCATAATTATTCTCTTTTTCATTTTGTTGTAGAATTAACTTATCCAAGATTTTTCAGTATCGATGAATGCACGCCGCTACCCCCGGATAGATTCAGGCGCACTTCAATACTTTTTGAAAAAACTATTATAAAAATTAGATCTAGTCCTTCCAGATTTGTATTATCTCCCCAGAAAAATCATTTTTGCATTTTATATAAGATAAATTATTATGTCATATAAATCCTTCGTTGTTATAAAAATTATATTAAAAAAGCTTAAATGCTTTTTTCCCGGAAATTTATTTCCATACCAGACTTATATTGATTTTTTTCAAATGTTATAAAACCTAGTCCATTCAAATAAAACTAATATATATTTTTTATATAAACCATTACATACTTATTTAAATATATTGAATTTTATTGGAAAATTATTAAAAAAGACAGGGCATCGTTTTCTTAGCACCCAATCACTTCTCTTTCTATGAACCATAGAGGAGTTTTACCTTCGCTACAGCATATTTATCTATGTCATCATAATCCCCACGTATCATACAAGACACATAACAGAATTAAGAAATTTTTTTTACCTGACTACTCTTTTTTATACTGGTTTCACCCTGACTCCTAGCTAAAAATTATAGAAAACTGGTTTAGATAGAGTTTACTATTATCACTTAATCATCATACGCTCATAGTTAAACATGTGAGTTAGTATGATTCAATTAAAATATAACAAATATTTACTTAATGTTAACTTTTGGAGTTATATGTAAGTTTATGTGTATGTTTGTTTATGTTAATTTCGCGGGCAGACCAGACTTAGTACACTATTTTAAAATCTTCACCCTGACTGCTAACGGGCGCTACCGCTCAAAAATAACGATTTCAGAAAATACACATACTTGAAGTTTTATACACATTAAATTTGCACTCGCATGTGCCTAATGGAAATGTTCTTTCTACACTTAAAAAGCCTGTCTGTTGAAACAGGGTTCTGGAATTTCACAATCATATAATTAACAGCTGCACTCCCTTAGGAAATACTTTAAATGCTAAAAAAGAGTAACGCACAACAACTCATTTTCATCTATTTCAGTGTGAAAGCTTGAGCCGGATACGCTTCAAAAGCTGCCATAATTCAAGCGCTAACTTACCTGATTTATAGACAGAATAAGTTTAATAACAGCAAAAACCATTTTAATTTTATAGTTCTAGTGAATCACAGATATTCGAATACATTTATCTGCATGATCTAAATGGTCTTATTTATCATCACACAGGGCTTATGTATGATTGCTTCTGCCAGTGCTGACTATCCTCTGCTGATAGTTATTTGATAGTATACCTCAGGTTTCATTGAATAATAGTTCGATTGATGTTGATTCACATTATGCATGTTTACCTTTATGCCGAGCAAGTGTAGTGCCAGCAGGCACTGATGCAATACTGTTTCCCACCCTAGTATTGCAGCCATGTGCAGCACTTTAAACAACTCACTAAAATGTTAAGGAATGTCCTCTTGCATAAGATTCAATATTAAAAATAGCATGCCGGACGCTGACAAAACACATTCTTAGCATCAAAATCTGGGATAATTCATTTATTTATTAAGCTCTTATAATATTTTTCTGTGTTAGCACTTATGTTCAGTACGATTTTCTGCCCGCACATATACACATAACGCAGGAATCGCAGCAGGAAAGCAGAGGAAAATAACAATTGTATTAGCAATAAGCTAAGCTTAACGGGAGCTTTTATAACAGTTGATTGCAGGAATCGCTCAAAGCGTCCATTAACTGCTTTGCAATAAACTATCATCAATTGCAAATTAAAACGATTCTATTCATGATTAAGTTAAGATGAAAGATCCCGGCCACATACATCATTCAGGTACTAATATCTCTATTGATTCTTATGCAGGATTTGTGCACAAAATAAAGGAACAAATCCAGATTATTGGTAAAATTAATAGTAAATGCTCATAATAATTAAGCTTGTTGAAGTTACCATGATAATCTGGTACGCGAATCATTGCTACGACCAAAATTGAACCATCAGCACCGAAACATGTTTATATTACGCAAAGTATCATTATGTTCCGTATGAAAATATATTCGCTATTTCCTGTTTAAACAGTTATCGTACGCAGGCTCATGCACAAAATTGATATTGTAATAATGCCCCCCATCTTTTAAACGGAAAAAATTACACAGACGAGAAGTGACAATCATAGTTTGCCTACTGTATACATTTGATTACAACAGATACCTTTGCTAACGTTATGAATCTAAAAAAATTCTGGCTGACAGGTTACCTAGGATACCTACCATTCACTATTACGGGGATTTCGCTCATACGCTCTCTGCTGTCAGAGTTAAAAGAAATTGTTTTATTCAATAACAGTATAAACCTTACAGTGATATTTTAAACCATCTGAAAGATCGGTTACTCCAATTAAAGAATATCTGGTTACCGGTAGAAAGATTTTTTTTAACTTAGAATAGCTAATCGCGTGTGAGGCTGCTGATAAGAACTTTCCGTAGTTTATAAAAGACAGGCGCCAGAAAATACTTTTCTTTTGCCTGCCATACTGTTTTAACTAAAAGCGATATCCTACGCCTACATTAAAACCGTTAATATTCATTTTTTCACCTAACATCTTTGCAGTCGTTCCCTCATAACCGATATTAACTGAGAGATCTTGGGTTGGATTGATCACAACGCCTGCAGCGTAGGCAAATCTTGTTGAATTAGCAGACATTGATGACTTGTCTTCTTGCATGATAAATTTCCCTTTACTATATGCGGCACCTGCAAGACCATACAGACTGATATAATCATTAATGCGGTATGCAGGACCAGCCAGCAGTGAATAATATTTAGCCTCTGCTTTTCCCTCCGGTGCTGATTTATCGCCTTTCATAAAGGTAAATGAACCCATCCCACTTACTGGGGAGTTCCACTCATATCTGTACTGGAGATTGCCCCCATGGATGTTTTTCAAGTTCTGAACACTAGCCTGCGCATACCCCATGGATATCGTGTGATTATCTGCCAGTGCTGTAAAACTTCCCAAAGACGAACTTAATGCAAGTACTGCTAATGTTATTTTTTTCATTTAGGTTATTCCCTACTTATTATGAATATGCGCCATTCAGTCAGGACGAGGACGCAAGCAGACTTCTCAAAGTAACAAAGGAGTCGGCGCTAAGGATAATACTGGACCTGATGTATCGACTATACAGAGTAACTTTTTTTTACACAAAAATGTGATACACTTAAAAAAATCATATAATTAATTAGTATTTAATAGTTTTATATGTATAGTTGTAGGTTTTTATAAAAATCATATCGCTATACTATTGTTAATGAAGGTAGTAATCTTGTCGTTCATCCCTAGTGCAGACATCACAGAGAACAGTGCCATTATCAATTCGCGGACTCTGCCTGTAATAAACATCGCCGTATAACATGGCGGTTCAATGGCCATTTTCCTCTGCTGCAAGGCTCTACACACCGGGATTTAGCCAGCCATTCACTCTTTGTAGTTTTCAGAACTCACCTGGCAGCAGAACTCATTGATACTTTAAGAACTGGAAACTGGATAGTAATAACAGCGTAACTTCCCTTCTGTTGTAAAGCTTAATTAATCAAGGCACCTCTTCGATAACTGCACGAGTATAAATGGTATGCCAGCGCTTTTAATTTCTGAATAACTAATGAATCGCTGTTTACAGCAAAGGTGAGAGAATCGCGTATGGGGGGATGGTGAAGGTTTTTCGGAGTGTTTGAAAAGGCAGGCGTCCGAGGATATTCCCTCTGCCTGCCATTCTGTGTTAACTAAAAGCGATACCCTATGCCTACATTGAAACCGTTGATATTGGAATTATCACCATCAATCCTTACGTTCGTTCCCTCATAGCCAACATTTATTGCCAGATTTTCGATCGGATTAGTCGCGATGCCCGCAGCATAAGCAAATGACGTTGCATTGAAAGAATTTTTCTCTGTTGACGGTGTATTATCACCTATGCTTTCATCATATGCAGACTTGGCATTAGCATGGGCAACCCCGACGAGTCCATACGGACTGATGTAATCGTTAATGCGATATGCAGGGCCAGCTAGCAGTGAATAATACTTAATATCTATTTTTGTATGGTCCTTCACTTTCACTGGTGGATTATCTGTATTGTCATAAGAATTGAATTCCGATTCATTTCCTTTCATATAGGTAAAAGAACCAATTACGCTAAATGGGGAGTCCCACTCATACCTGTACTGAATATCCCCACCACGAATGTTTCCAAAGTGCTGTACCCTAGACTGCGCATACCCCAGAGATATCGTGTGATTATCTGCCAGTACTGCTGAACTTCCCAAAAACGAACCTAAGGCAAGGGCTACCACTGCTATTTTTTTCATCTGAATATTTCCTTTATGTTGATACATATCCACCAGATCCAGCTTTTAATTCGATTAAAGATAAAAGATACGAATGATAAAACTGGATCTATTGCTACAACTGCTGTCATGACTTTTTTAAAATAAAAATAAAGTAACGATCAATCTTATAAACAAAACAACCTGTACCTGCTACCATAATCATGGTCGCCCAGTATCACGCTACCTTTCAAGTAAAGTGGTATCCATTTGAGCATTTATCTTCAGCATAAAAATCGCAGGAAATGGCACAACATACCTCTGCACATCATCACCGTTTAGTAATAAAAATAACGATAACACGTTAATAGTCACTTTCATTGAGGGTTGATAATCTTATGCCATAATAATAGGCAGATTTTATAGATCCATAATTATATAAATTTTAGTGAGAAAATAGTGATCAGAGTCACAATAAATTATGAATTTCATGTAAAAAGATAAGAATATTGATTTCCATTAAAAATTAACATAAAAACTCGATAATATTAAATCTACTAACATTAAATATCCTTCTAGATGGGATATTCGTACGTGTGATTGATTAATCAGGTGAATATTCCAGACCAGAAATACATTCCTGATTTCAGACCACTACGTGAATGTGCAGGAAATAAATTAGTTTATATAAATAATTCATTAGATTTATATTTGATAGTAGTAACATTCCTGTTCTAATGACAGAATATGTGTTTAGATCGTTTGATCATCAGAAAGACATCATTTCAGCCAGCTATCATAACTAATTTCTTCTTTTATAATTTATTACAGATTTACAGTTTTTATATTAACATTTCCTGTATTTTATTATGATTTTTTAACTAAAAAAATATGATAGCTTTGATGAATTTTGTTAACTATCTAAATTTTTTATCACGTTTACTTTGCAGATTTCAGATACGGTCAAAACCCCATGATTCAAATAAAAATATGTTGATAGCATAAAACCCTGGCCAGCAACTTACCAGGGTCTAAGACAGATCGGCTATGTGATAAAAAAGAACCGGGCATCAGATTAGCAGCCAGTATCTGACAAATAAACCAGCCATTTGCCTCCTGGGCAGCACCGGCTGCTAAAAGCAAACAATTTTCGACAAACGCGTTACATTATCAAAGCTAAATAACAGATACCCCTGGAAGCGTCAGGAGGTCACTCGCTCACGGTGCAGAAATATAATCAGGATCACTAAAGAAATGATTGAAAGTCCTGCCTGATAAAGGGGGATAAAACTGGCTCCTGATGAACTGAGTATAACCCCACCAATTAAAGCACCAAATGAGATAGCCATGTTGAAGACTGTAACAAATGAAGATTGTGCTACATCAATATCTTTCCCCGCGCTGTCTGAAAGATATTTTGCAAGAAGCGTGGGCGCTCCTCCAAAAGCTATCCCCCATATTGTAACAGAGCAGTATACCGCTACAATATTATGGTTATATAAAAAAAGAATCACTCCCGATATCATAAATAAAGCCATTGAATAATACGTAATTTTTGCTAAGAATTTATCCACCAAAAAACTTGTAATTATAATACCTGATATTGAAAATCCCCCGAAAACAAAAAGTATTGAGTCCAAATGGTTATATAACTTACTAAACTTAAGAAGTGGAGACATATATGTATACATTAAATTATGCGCACTAATCCAGAAGAAAAGTATTAATAAAATAATGATTATCTGCTTTTGGAAAATTATTTTAGATAATGATTCCCTATGTTCTTTCTTTTCTCCCGGAAACCCAGGAAGGAAAAAAATAACCCATACCATAACCACACATGCAAGGGATGAAATGACATGAAACAGATATTGCCAGGGAAATATGTTAACAAAATACGCAGAAAATGGGACACCTGCTGCTAATGCTACTGGGCCTCCTATACTCATAATTGCTATAGCTTTCCCGTGCCTGGAAGGGTCAACTAAACGAACGGTATAACCTGTTAACAGGCCCCACGCTACTCCGGCCGAAACGCCAGCAAAAAATCTGATTATCAGTACAGCCTGATAGTTATTAACGAAAGCAGTTCCTATATTCGTCAGAAAAAAACCAAGCAAAGATAATAATAATAATGCTTTACGATTCATACCTCTTGTCATTGCAATGATTGGAATTGCGGATATAAACGCCCCTGCGGCATATGAAGAGACCATCTGCCCTGCTAAAGATTGTGATATATTGAATGTACTGCTTATGTTCAAGAGCATCCCAACAGGTATTGTTTCTGTCAGAATAGCTAGAAAACTAGTCAATGTGAGGGGTAATATTTTCCCTAAAGGGATATTGTGTTTATAGTTGATGCTGTGATCCACTATTGACCTCTTTTTGTTATCAATTGCAGTTACTTATCTGATGCAGTTCAGTAATTCATTTTAAATTTTTAGTTTTATTTATACATGTAAATATATTTATGTATTGTATAAAGGCAGGTAGCAAACCTGCTCATTATGGTTCTGTGCTCGTTATTATATTGGTATTGTTGTTTTTACTATTGCGGCCGCAAGATTAGTCCTTGCAAAGCCTGGATGATACCAGTCATATTATATTCCTGTTTTCGATTTTCTATTCCCTCTCTGCCGTGCATGTACGCATTGGCACAGGCGGGTTGTATTGTCATTATTTACAATTTGATTTAATACCATCAGTCTGATTTGAGTTAAACATTATGTGGGATATTCCTCCTTTTCTGACAGCATTACTAGTTTATAGTGTCGGCGCGGCAGCTCCTGGCCCAGGAAATCTGTTAATCGCCAGAACGGCCATGAATTATGGCCGTAAAGCGGGTTTTGCTTTAGCGACGGGTGTAATTTCCGGTTCAGTCTGATGGGGAATACTCATTGCAACTGGCATTTCATCTATATTAATTTCCTCCCCATATTTCGTGCAATGGCTAAAGCTGCTGGGTGCCGCTTACCTCTTTTATGGATCGCCGTTAAAGCAATATGTAATACTTTCAAACCTGATGAACTGATTTCCTGCCAGAACAGCAAATATCAGCGTTTACGTGGTTATTACTTCCAGGGGCTGGGATTACACCTGACAAATCCAAAAGCTGCTCTGGCCTGGTTTACAGTTACCAGTGCTGGGTTAACAGCCAGTGCCACGGGGTGTTATATCTGGGTTCTGGTAATCAGCTGCTCTGCGTTGGGGGTTATTATCTTCGGATTTTATGCGCTTATGTTCTCATCAGAATCAGCAGAACATTACCTGACCAGCATCCGCCGGAGTTTTGACCTTATTTGTGCTGGATTTTACCTACTGGTTGCGGCGGGTTTTTTATTATCATTGTGATGAGTTTGTAATGAATATCCACCCCCCTGATCGCGATTATTAATACTTGATCTAACACTCTGGTAATAAGAGACCCGATGTAAAATCTTTAACGACAACCTGCATTTTCTGACGCCAGCTTTACCTGTCCTGTTGAAAAAAATCATATAGTTATCTTATTTTATCCGCAGGATGTTAAACATGAGTGCCTGATTTTGGTGTTTTGTATATTGCAACTGAGGTTAACAATGACAGCGGAGAATAAACTGAGCGATAAGGCGCTGCGCGTGTTACTGGGTAAAGTGCAGACCCGCCAGAAAATGATTGCCGATGGTAAGGGACTGTCTGTCCGGGTCAGTAAACACGGGGCGGTGAGCTTTGTCTTTTTTTCCGCACGGGTGACAGAACCTCGCCTTCGGTATGGATGACGCCCGGACGCTACCCGGATATGTCTTTAAAAACGGCAAGGGGAAAAAGAGAGCAGTGCAGCCACTGGCTGGCAGACGGGCGGGATCCGCGCATACAGATAAAAATAGCCAAAGTGCAGACCATGCGCCCGGTGACGGTGAAAGAGGCGCGATGTACTGGGTGGATAATTACGTCCAGGAAAAAGAATTAACGGAAAAAGATATATACAATAATTTCAGAAATATATCTTCCCGGTGACGGGTGAAATTCCGCTGGCGGACTGTTCAGCTCAGCAGTGGATAGCCTGCTTTGACCGGTTTAAAAAATCTCCCGTGATGGCTGGTCAAATTTTCGCGGATGCAAAACAGGCGCTTAAATTCTGCCGGATGCGCAGATACGCCGTTTAACATTCGCTTGATGATTTAAAAGTTAATGACATGGGGAGCGGCCCTCGAAAACGGGATAAAGTGCTGACTGCTAGCGAGAAGTCCCTTGCGACTTTTTCCGGGTGGCTGGCTAAATCTGTGCGCAGTTTTTCCCCGTATTTTTTGTAACTGGCATAATCCGTGAGATGCAGCCGTCCGCGGCCAATGCACCGGGGACCGTCGCCGGAATGGGTATTGTCTGGCGTTTTACTTGTTCTTGTTCCAAAATCGTACTCTTTACCACCCTTGGCCGGATGTTCGGGGAGCGATAAAAAATGAGCGGTTTTAACACAGCCCGGTGCCAGAAAATGGGCGACACGCAGCTTTGTTGTGATGCCATACTGTGGTAAGTAGTTGTTCATCGCCGGCACCGTGATATTAATCCGCTGTAAATCACGTTTTTTATGATTAGTGACATAGTGTTGCGATATGCTGTAGAGAAAATCTGCCGTAATGCGGACGTCCATATCTGCCATGCGGTTTGCCTCCCTGCTGTGCTGTCTTAAGTAACTTAAATTATACCGGATACATTGTTATCCGAATTTGCTGCCTGGTCAGGAAAGGTGAATGACCGTCAGTTATATTATGATAATACACGCCCTGCCCGCAGTTTATGCCCGGCGCACAGGTGCCTGATGCTTTAGTATTTATTATTATTACGCTGTCTTTTAATGTCTGTCATTATAATTCCTCTTCTGTTATTGCTCAGTGACTCCAGGGAATGAACAGTTATTTTCCTGATATCGGTTTTATATAAATAAGAAAGATGTTCTGACCGTTCCTGGTTTGCTTTCACGTTATCATAATGGCTGGTGATACATTGTGTGCGTGAAAGCGTTTTTTATACCTTTATCCCAGCGCTTTAAATGGAACTGTATCCAGGAATTTCTCAGGCACATAGCGGTCATAGCCTTTATCCCGGCACAGGGCTGTAAGCTGTCTTCTGCTGCCTATTCCTGCCCTCATATAGATATTATGAATGTGTGTCTCAACACCTTTTGATGTTATTCCTAATTTTTTAGCTGTCTCTTTTGCGCTGAGATGTTGCAGAGCATAAAAAATGACTTCAAATTCCCGGTCAGTAAACAGCTCCGACGGGTTACCGAACTGAATAGTGTCAGGCGGTCTGTTATTGATAAAGTGCTCCGGGGTATAAAAGTCTAATTTTCTAAATCTGGTAATGACTCCAAAAGATTTATCATCCTCAAATAACGGTGACGTGGTAGCCATAAAAGGCTGCACGTATTTATTTTTACCACCGTATTTTGTATTAGCAATGCTGGGAACAGTTTTTCTATTGGTTATTGCTTTATTTTCAAGCGAGTGTATCGCTTCCTGATATTCAGCGAAGATCAATGGCATTTCTCCAATTAGTCTCCCCTCAACATCATAGTCTTCTGGTAACTCATGATAATGCTTACTAATTTTGTTCATATAGGCAAATTTAAGATCATTACCTTTTATAGTCCACAGATCATCACTATGTTCAATGTGTGATATTAACTCATCAAAATTATTGGCAGTGATATTCAATCCTTCTGCTGAAAAACTCATTATTCCTTTCTCCATTTTTGATGCTCCTGTGATAATCCGTAAATGTTGCAGGTGATTAGTGCAATAATTAAATCATTACAGCACAGAGAATAATGTTGTTTTCCGTATCGGATCACACTTTATTATTTCTGATATATAAGACACCTGATTACTTTTTATGCGATAACGGGAAGGTCTTTTACCGCTGGCTAGCGGAACATATAACGGGCTTACACAGAGGGTATAAAATACTTTCCTCTGTTCACTGCTAATGCTCTTCCCCATTTAGCACAGAATGCGTATTGCAGCGTGTATTGCTTAAACGGTGGTTGAAGATTCCAGATTAGAAAAATTATATTTTACAGTAAGTTATAAAAAAGTTGCGGTATGGAGAGTTATCAGGTCAGCAGATTTCATGAGTCCCTCCCAGCCTGACCATAATTATACACACGTATATACACAACAGTCAGAGATCTGTCAGAAGTTTTACTGCACCAGAACTAATGTGTTCTGGAGAAGTTAAGGAGGAAATAACCTTATTGGACTGGGAAAAAACAATTCTCACGCAATAAAGCGCCAGCCGGAAACTGCTGAACATCATTGATACGTTTGATCAGGCCGTCAGCCTGGATGATTTCAAAGACAGATTCATCGATGAGGTGTGGGACATCACAACCTGCGGCACCTTCGGCCTGGATATGTGGGGAAAGATAGTAAATGCCTCACGCTATATCATCGCCGATATTGATAACAGTGCGTTTGGTTTTGCTGAGGATACATATCCTTTTAACGATTGCACATTTTATACCGGTAGAACACCATGAAAAAACAGACATTCCCACCCGCAAACTGGTCCCTTTTGGCGTTAATGGTCCTAGGCGTAACCTTACCGATAAGACCCCTGTCGGTAGCAATCAGGCCTCTTATGATGCCGGTTGTCCGCCGGTTACCATGACGATCAAAGCGGCAGGGGGGTTACCACCGGATGGCCGGGATATCAACCAGGCATTTAATGAGCTGTACAGCGATCTGCGCTGGCAGAACGCAGGCGCAGGCTGGCCATTTGATGCTGATTGATGCTGATTTTGCAAAAGCAACGGGCGGTTATCCGGTGGGGGCGGTGGTGCCAAACTCCGCTAATGACGGCTTCTGGCTCAATATTACTGAAGGTAACACCAGCAGCCCGGAAGTAACGGATGGTTCTGTCACAGGCTGGGTCCCGGCGGAAGCTATGGGGTTACCAGTATTACAGGCCTCAGCAAAGGTACGGTTACATTCACCAGCTTACAGGCTGCAAAAGCCGAAATCACAGTAAGCGGAACCCTTCAGGCTGATACCACACTCATTTTTTCGCCGTGGGTTAAGCGCTGGGTAGTAACAAACCACTGCGGAGGCGATTTACGCTGACCTGTAAGACCAAATCAGGAGCAGGTGTGGCAGTCAGCAGAGGGCGGAATGAAATACGCTGTGACGGCACAGCGGTTTTGTATGCCTTACCTGCCGCCTCACTTACCGCTGCCGGGGTAACCAGACTCAGCAGTGCTACCGACAGTGAAGATGAAACCATGGAGGTCCCCCAGATGCAGTTAAGGCGGCCTATGACCTGGCCAGTAAAGGAGGTGTGGACGGGTTTTATCCGGTCGGGATCGTAGTGTGATTTGCCCAGAATAAAGACCCTAACGCCCTGTTCCCCGGTACTACATGGCGCTACACCAGCGAAAACAGAACCATCCGGCTCGCCAGTGCCGACTCCAAAGACGTCATGACCACTGGCGGCTCGGATACGGTAAACCTCACTGTTGTCAATCTGCCGGGGCATAGTCATACATTCCGGGGGGATACCAGTACCGACGGTGGCCATGTGCATAACATCCCCTACACTCCCAAAGGCTGGAGCGGAACGAGTGGCGTACTGGATGGCATGAATCCTGCTCCCGGAAAAACGGTTATATTAACAGACCGGACCGGGCAGCATTCACACAAACTTAGCGGGGACACGAGTATCATAGAAGCGACGAAAGAACTGGCTACCATAAACTAGTAATTAAACTCATGGGCTGGTATAGGACAGACTGAGTTATCTACAGCAATCTGCCCAGTTTTTCCTGGAAACACCACATTTTTTTATAGTCATGGGTGGGGTGCCCATATGAAAATCGCAGCCTTTTATTTTCGGCAGCACTGATAGTGGCTGCTTCATTTAAATTTAACCACATCAGTATTGTGCCTAATGAAAAATTTTTGATACTCCTATCCGTACCAGCAGATAAATAGCTGAGTGATAAAATATCACATGAGTCAGATTTTGTTATGAGCTGAAAGGCACAAGGATTATTTTTATAGAACAGCACTTTTCCAAAAAAATTCTCTGAATTTTTTCATAAAGTTGAGGCATTGTTCTTTATTTCCAAGTGTTTCTCCCCAGCGTTTTTCAAACAACAAATAGAATATATCAATAAGTTGTTCCGGAGTGAATTCGGACTGATCTCTAATCTTGCCATCTTCAGCTGTGAATGTTCTTACTTCTCTTTTTCTGTTTTTTATTGTTTTTGTTGAGAATGAATCAAGTTATTTTGTCAGACAAATTGTTCTGCGTGCATTGAGTATTTCACTCCGGTTGGTGATGTTGTTATTAACGGAAGAAATAATTTTACTCTTAAAAGGAACAAAGATTCTTCGTTCTTTTGTTATCGGGAGAATAAGTTCATCTCTCGCTACCGGCAGCCAGGGATGCCTGATTATCTCACCAGTGATAATGTCATTTGCTAAATATTTATCAGCCCACACACAAACAGCACCATCAATTGCACCTCTGGTTTTATGTACGTAGAATTTTTCTTTACAGTCTGCATGGTTATGAAAGTAAGCTAAAACATCAGGATGCGTAGAAAAATTGCCCCCGTACTTAAGGTAGCAATCCCGGTATTCGTTAACTGAAGCCTCCTCCCATCCCAGGAGTTTTCTTATAACCACTGTGACACCATATATTGTGTAGTACTTTGAAATTTATCCATTTTCTTGCTTAAGTTGTACATATTGTTGTCTATTATCGCACTATTTTAAAATGGAACTACCACATAAACATGTAATTTTTTATATATGCGCCAGCGCTCCATCGTCTTCTGACGGCAACAGAGAGCTTCTGCCGAACAGGGGCGGGACGTTAATCCATGAGTTTTTTATCAGGCCATCGGGGTGGATGACGAGCCAGCCCCGCTTACGGAGAATGTATTTGGGGATTTGTTCAGTGCGGAAGCCAGATTCTGTTGCCTGTGCGTGCTGGTGTCAGACAGAACTTGCAAAGCCATGTAGTTTCATGGAACATGGCTCGCGGGTGCCTGAGGCTGTTTGTACTCAGGCGTATTTGCTGAGGTACAGACAGACGAAAGCCCCGTAATTAATTTCCATCAACTACGAGGCA